>SDBT01015266.1_pt1 | contig 12212 bp, 7 predicted proteins | sample 2277101 | NCBI WGS metagenome assembly SDBT01 (sample SAMN10404973, study PRJNA504765) | marine sediment metagenome | isolation source: marine sediment core GS10_PC15, 103 cmbsf | place: Arctic Ocean: Southern Knipovich Ridge | collected 2010
CTTGCGGACGCGACGGACCGATTGGTGAATGTCTTCGAACGTTCCGAATGGCAACGTGTGTTGACGATCGATTTCACCCCAGAAGGTCACTTGGCCTCGGAATTGTTCTGCCAGCCACTCGATGTCCATCACGAACAGTTGCGAGTTGATCGCATCGAAACCGACGTCGATCAGATCGCCGAAGATATCCGAGATATCGCCGTCGGAGTGGAAGAAAGCGAACTTGTCGTCGGCGTGCAGGATCTCGCAATAGTCGCGATAGAGCGGTCGGAAAAGGTCGCGCCAAATCTCCGGGGCGATTAACAACGAGCTTTGCGAGCCCCAGTCGTCCATGACCATCACGCCGTCGACGTCCGAGGCGGCCCACATTTCCATCTCGCGACGGAAGAAGTCGTGGAGCATATCGAGCAGCGTGCGAATCCGCCGGCTGCCGGTCGCCAGATCGACAAAGGTGGCTTCGGGACCCCGGAGAAACTGCATTCGCTCGAAGGGGCGTGTCTCGGTTCTTGCCAGCACGAATCGGCTGCCGGCGGCGCAACTGCGATTGGCCTCGGCCAGATCGGCCCGATCGATCAATTCCCAGGGCGGCCGATACTGGTCGATTTTGGCCGGATCGGCCAGAGGAAACTGCTTGACTTCGCCGGTCATCCCAGGCTGCGCCACTTGCCAAACGCACCCCCATGCGTCCGTATACTTCCCCACCGCGTAGGGCGTCCCGTTGGCTCTCTCGCCGGAGGGATAGGTAAAATCCGCGCCGACAATATCGCTCGGGTAACGTAGGTTGATCTCGTCGAGTTCGTCGCCGCTAAACATCTCGATGCCCGGCACATACCACAAATCTCTCGGGGCGCGTTCGACCGGTTCGTGGTTCAGTGTGCGGACGACGAGTTCTCGTGACGTCATGGTGTGCGGCCTCGGAGTTGTCTGTTGCGAACGCCCCGAACGATATTCCGATTCGCCGATTGAGTCAAGACGGAGTTTTGCCGTGCTTGACGCGGCCGGGGCGATTCGTTAGCTTCACGGGGGCGATACTCGAAAGACTCACGCGGAGACACTCATGCTCGGATTCTCCTGGATCGATTGGGCCGTGATCGGCGGATACCTACTTCTGATCACCGTGATCGGCACTTGGGCCGTCCGAAAGGTCAAGGACTCAACCAGCTTCTTCATCAGCGATCGCAAATCGGGCAAGCTGATGATGATGTTCTTCAACTTCGGCACCGGCACGCACAGCGATCAGGCCGTGGGCGTTGCGGCGAAAACCTATGAGAACGGGGCCTCCGGGATCTGGTATCAGTTGCTCTGGGTCTTCTCGACGCCCCTCTACTGGCTGATCGCGCCGATGTTCCGCCGCATGAGGGCCGTGACCACGTCGGACTTCTTCGAGGCCCGATTCGATCGGAGCACGGCCATCTTGTACGCCGTGGTTGCCGCAATGAACCTGATGGTGAATATCGGCGTGATGCTGAAGGGCTCCAGCGCCGTGATCGAAATTGCTTCCGGCGAGGCCATCTCCCAAGGATGGGCCATTGGCGTAATGACCGTGCTGTTTCTGACCTACGGCGTCGCCGGCGGCCTCAGCGCAGCGATCGTGACCGACTTTATCCAGGGAATCCTCACCATCTTCTTGTCGTTTCTCATCCTCCCCTTCGCGCTGTATCAAGTCGGATGGATGAGCGGGATGCGGGAAACAATTAACCAGGATGCCATGTTCGATCTCATCTCCAAGAGCGGAGAAATCGGGCTCTTCTTCATCATCGTCGTTTCTATCAATGGGCTGGTCGGTTACGGAACACAACCCCATACCATGGGGCTCTGTGCGGCGGGAAAAAGCGAGATGGAAGCCCGAGTGGGCATGACCTGCGGGATGTTCATCAAGCGATTCTGCACCGTGGCTTGGGTTTTGACCGGATTGGCCGCGGTGGCGTTCTATGTGGACAAGGATGTCGATATCGACCATGTCTATGGACTGATGGCTCGAGATATCCTGCCAGTCATCGGCCCCGGCCTGCTGGGCCTCTTCATCGCCTCGATGCTGGCCGCGGTGATGAGTTCCTGCGATGCCTTCATGGTCGCCGGCTCCGCCCTGTTTACCGAAAACATCTATCGCAAGGTCATTGTCCGAAAGGCCTCTGATCGACACTACATGTTCGTCGGCCGTATCGCCGCCGTCCTGCTTGTGGTGGCCGGCATTGTCATCGCCCTGAGCCTGGAGAGTGTTGTCGAGGGGCTCGAACTCTTCTGGAAAGTCTCGGCCATGATGGGCCTTGCCTTTTGGGCCGGGTTGTTCTGGCGACGCACCACCGTGGCCGGCGCTTGGGCCGGGACGCTCATCGGGTTCGCCGCCTTCCTGGCAACCAGCAACATCAGCATCCTGGGCCACGATCTGTGGAGCTTCAATACGCGGTATGTTGAAACGGAAAAAGTGTCGAGCGATTACTGGAAGGATCCCAACGTAACGGCCGAAATCCCGACGAAGATGGTCGATCGGATCGAGGCCATTCCGAGAACTCCCGATTCCCCGCCATGGAACATTCACCAAGAACCGAAGCTGACCTACGCACTGCGGGCCGAACTCCTGGACGCCATCGCGGTCGAGGACGACCGACTCAAGGGGCTTGGCGATTCAACGGCAGTGAAAGACCAACGGAAGTCGCTCGAAGAATTGAAGAGCGAATTGAAGAAGATCGGCTTGCCCGAGCTGGCGATGCCATGGCAGATGGTCTTCTATCTCTCGGTCGGACTGGTGACGCTCGTGATCGTGAGCCTACTGACGCCCCGAGTCGCCAAAGCCAAATTGGACCGGTTCTACGCCTGTTTGCGAACGCCGGTTGGAGAAGGCGAGCCGGAGACCGAGCCGTTTTCGCTGCCGCCGGGCGTCGAGCCGGCGCCGCGTCGTGTCTGGTGCGATTTCCTCGATTTAGAGATCCCTCGGATCAGCCGGATCGGACTCGTCGGGCTCCTAATCGCCACGGCCGCCGTCGTGGCATTCATCGTCGGCGTCTTCTGGCTATTCAGTCTGGGGAAATAATCGGCTCGTCGTGCTCAGTGGGTCCTCGTCACCGGCCGATTTCGCCCGGCCCGGTGCCGTCGGGCAGCCGGTAGGGGATCTTTGCACATCGGGCAATGTGCTGGTCCAGGGCCCTCTTCAACTGGCCATACTTCGTCGGCTCCTTGGCCGAAAGATCGTTCTGCTCCTTCGGGTCGTCCGCCAGATTGAATAGCTGGAACGGCTCGTCGGGATCGTTTTGCAGGAGCTTCCAATCGCCGTGGCGGACGGCGTAGTAGGGCGCGCCGTGATAGCGGCTGCCGCCTTCGAGGCGGACGAAGAAGAGATAGCGGTCCTCGTCCGGCTGGTCTTGGCCGATGAGCGTCGGCAGGATGCTTCGCCCGTCGATCTTCGGGTCGTACCGGGCACCGGCCGCTTGGCAAATGGTCGGAAAGAGGTCCATGGTCAGGGCAACCCGATCGCTCCGGGAGCCGGGCTGGATCCGGCCGGGCCACATGACGCCCATCGGCACGCGCAGCCCGCCCTCGAGCATGTCCTGCTTGCCGCCGGCGAGCGATCCGTTACTAGCGCCGTGATACGGGGCCCCGCCGTTGTCGCTGGTGAAGATGACCATGGTGTTCTTGGCATGGCCCGACTTTTCCAATGCCCCGAGCACACGGCCGACGGCACCGTCGAGATGCTCGACAAACGCAGCCAGCTTGGCCCGTTGCGTTGGAACGTCGGGATGCTTGGCCCGATATTTCGCGAGCCACTCGGTCGGCGGTTGGATCGGGCTATGGGGGGCATTGTAGGCCAGATAGAGAAAGAACGGCTGCGGGCCGTCGACCTCCGCTAGCCAACGAACGGTCCAGTCGGTGAACAGTTCGGTGGCATGGCCCTGGGGATCGATGAGCTTGTCATTGAGCCGCATGTAGTTGACGTTGTGGCGGCGATGGTGGTAATAGTCGTCCATCATGTCGCCGAGGAACCCGTGAAAATGGTCGAAGCCGCGAAGGTTCGGTAGATTCGGCGCGCCGAGTCCCAGGTGCCACTTGCCGATCATGGCGGTTTGGTATCCGGCCTTCTTCAACGCGGCTGGCAGCAGCACGGCGTCGGGGCTTAAGTAACCCCAGGAGTTCGCCGAGTGGGTGCGTATCACCCCGGGCACTCCGACAACGTCTTGGAAATGTCCGCTGAGCAAGGCGGCTCGGCTCGGCGAACAGACGGGACAGTTGGCATAGAAATTGGAGAACCGCATACCCTGGCCGATCAGTCGATCGATATGGGGAGTTTCCAAGTCGCTGGCCCCATAGCTGCTCAGATCGCCGTAACCGAGGTCATCGACGAAGATCAGCAGGACATTGGGCCGCCGGAGGTTGGGTTGATCCGGATCGGCCGTTTCCGCCTGACGAGCGAGAATCGACAGTCCGACAAGTGCCACGAGTGGGAGAAGGCGTTGCATAGGGTGGTCTTCCTTCGATTGGGCGTTTTGCGAGCTTGTGTTCCTGGTGTGATTTCGATCCTATGATAGAATGGCGTGTTGCGAGTGTCAAATGTTGGCCTCCTGTTCCTTTGGTAGCTTCGACGGTCCGCCGGCTGTTAGCCGCCGGCTATTGGCCCCCGTTGATTCGTCCTAACCCCTAACCCCTATCCCCTCATGGGCGCACCGACTCCTCATCGTCCGACGTTGCTCTTGCTGGCGGCGTTCAGTCGTCATGAGTCGTGCTTGGCTTGGGCTCGAGATCGAGCGATCGAGCGGTTTGGCCCTGTGGCGTTGGAGAGTCCGGTCTTCGACTTCGACGACACGGACTACTACGAGCCGGCGATGGGACCGAGGATTCGCAAGGTCTTCTGGACGTTCGAGCGTCCCTTCGATCCGACCGAGCTGGCCGATGTGAAATTGTTGACCAACCAGTGGGAGGGACTTTGCGCCGAGCAATCGGAATATCCCGAACCCCGCCCATTGAATCTCGACCCGGGCTATCTCACGCTGGCGAAGCTCGTCTTGGCCTCGACGAAGGATCATGCCCATCGGATCTACCTTCGCGACGGGATTTACGCCGAAGTAACGCTGCATTACCGGCACGACCGCTGGCAGCCCCGCCAGTGGACTTTCGCGGACTATCGGCGAGAAGACTACCACGAGTTCTTCTCGCGCTGTCGGCAGTACATTCGATCGTGCGGGCAGCGTCATCCGAAGGGATCTCGTTCGGAAGGATGACGGACCGGTTTGCCGTACGGGGACCCGTAACGTAGTCTTCAGCGGCGGCTATCCGGCCCGTTGACGTCGGACACCAGAGACGGGCACCAGAGACGGGCACCAGAGACGGGCACCAGAGACGGGCACCAGAGACGGGCACCAGAGACGGGCACCGTTAGCAACATGAATCGCTGCTGCCGACCGGTCTCATTGAGGGGTTAGCAATGCTTAGACCTAAACTATCGGTTCTCTTGGTCGAAGACGACCCGGATCATGTCCTGCTGGTCGAGATGGCGTTGCGGCAAGCGCGTCTGACCGGGTTCCAGTTGGAACACGTTGATTGTCTCCAGAAGGCGGAGGCCTATCTGAGCGATAAGCCGGCCGACGTCGTGTTGCTCGACTTGGGGTTACCCGGCTGCAATGGCCTGACAGCCCTTTCTCGGCTGCACCGCCACTTCAAGACGGTCCCGATCGTCGTGCTCACGTCCAATTGCGACGAGACCCAGGCCGGCGAGGCCATTGCGCAGGGAGCCCAGGATTACTTGCGCAAGGACGAGCTAACCACCAATAGCCTCGAGCGCGTGATCCGGTACGCCGTTCAACGGCAACGGATGGTCGTCGACTTGCAGGCAGCCAACGCGCTGCTGGATCATAGGAACAAGCGACTGGCTCAAGTCTGCGAGACGGCCCATCAATTCGTCGACCATGTCTCTCACGAGTTTCGCACGCCGCTCACCGTGATCAAGGAATTTGTCTCGATCATGCGCGACGGACTGGCCGGCAGTGTGACTTCGCAGCAACGCGAGTATCTCGAGATCGTGGACGATCGGGCCGACGACCTGGCGATTATCGTGGATGACATGCTCGACGTGAGCCGGCTCGAAGCGGGGTTGCTGAGCGTGTGGCGCCGCAAGGCCAATGTCCAGGATATCGTCGAGAATGTCAGCCCCCTGCTGGAACGGAAGGCCCAGGTCAAGAAGGCCACGTTCACCGTGGAACTCGAAGAGAACCTCCCGATCGTCTTCTGCGATCCCGAGAAGATCGGTCGCGTCATTGTCAATCTGGTGGCCAACGCCATCAAGTTCTGTAAGGACGAAGGCGAGGTAACGCTTTGGGCTCGGCCCGCGGCGGAAGGCTCGGAAGTCGTGATTGGTGTGACGGACAATGGGGCGGGTATCGCGCCGGAGAACCTCCGATTGATCTTCGAGCGATTCCATCAGGTCGAGGGTGCCTGCCACAGAAGCACCAAGGGGTTTGGGCTAGGACTGAGCATCGCCAAGGAACTGGTCAATATCAACTTCGGCCAAATCGAAGCCCAGAGCGAGCCGGGCAAAGGGAGTACCTTTTCCTTCACGCTTCCCGCTTGGAATCCCGTCGAGTTGGCGATTCGTTGCCTCGACCGGCTCGAGCAAATCGACCGGTCGGACGACGAGCCATCCCAAGTCATGTTGGCAGTGGCCACCGTCGAGCCGGTCCTCGAAGAACGTGCCAACGGGGTGGTCGACGAATTCCTCAGTCATTCGCTCCACAGCAGCGACTTGGCCTTGCGGATACGGCCTAACAAGTGGCTCATCATCGCCAGGTGCCGTGAAGGAGAAGCCGACCTAACGCTCGATCGTCTGTTGACGGCCTGGAACGAGGCCAATCGGAACCGACCCAGCGGACTGCTGCCGAAGATCCATCTTCGTTCAAAGGGTACATGGGATGTGCGGACCGGGCGCGAGGAGATCCTCCAGCAGTTTCACGGCGAGCTGACCGGCGAAGACGAGGGCCCGATGCGACAAGTTCTTGTCGTCGACGACGACCGCGAGACATTGCGTGGACTGAAAATCCGCCTCCGATCACTTGGCTATGAAGTGCTCGAGGCCCACGACGGATGGTCGGCCATCGAACTCGCCGACGAGCACCGACCGAATGCCATCCTGATGGATAACTACATGCCGGGTCTCGACGGCGTCGACGCGCTGATCGAACTCGGTCAGCGGGAGAGGACGGCCGCAATACCCGTCGTAATGATCTCGGCCAGCTTGCGTGATCAGCAGAAAGCACTGAAACAGGGGGCCCGTTTTTTCCTCCAGAAGCCTTGCGATGTGGAAACCATCGCCACGGCGCTCGAAGAGGCAATTGCTCGACCAACACCCGTGGGAGCCTGCTAGCCATGAAAACGAGAAAAGTGGTGATAGCCGACGATGATCGTGATCTCGTGCGAGCCCTGGAACTCCGTTGCCTGCACCTGGGCCTTGAAGTCTGCACGGCTCACGATGCCATGACCGCCCTGAACCTGATCCACCAGCATCACCCCGATCTGGTCTGCCTCGACGTGAATATGCCGGCCGGAAACGGGCTGAGCGTTTGCGAGATGATCCAGGCCGACGAGGCGCTGGCATCGACCGCCGTCGTCATGCTCACCGGTCAGTCCGACGAAGACACTATCCGCCGTTGCCATAGCATGTGTGCGTACTACGTCCAGAAATCCGACAACGTTTGGGAACGCCTCGAGCCGATCATCTGTGAGTTATTGGAGCTGACGCCGACCACGCCCGACACCATTGGGGGAGAAGGTGCTCATTCAATTTCGCCCATGTCTCGGCGCGGACTGGCCGGACTGTGCGAGGTGCTGGCCAGCGAGAAGACGTCCCGCTAGCTGCCCGTTTTTCGCGGTGGCACACGAATCTCTCGACGAGCCCTTCCCAAAGAAATCGCACCACGCTCGATCCGGTCACGTATACGGCATGGGGCAACATCGCAGGGGAACCGCTTGACGAATCGTGGAACTTCAGCGTAGAACTGATTTCTCTAGCCGATCGCTGCCTCCACCCCCCCTTCGACGGGATGCTCTATGAAGACGCTTCGAATCGTGGCTCTGGTTGCCCTATTGATACTTCTGGGCATGGCCTCCGGGACCGGAGTCGCTTGGTGGCGAGTCCAAACGGCCGCGTGGGACGGCAATCCGGGGGGAGGCGAAGATCCGGCGGCCGCGATACTTCGCTCCGATGGGGGGCCGGCCCCAAAGGTCGTTATCTCGAAAACCGAATACGATTTCGGAAAAATGGACTCCAAGGCAGCCGGAAGCCATTCCTTTACCTTCCGAAACGATGGGCCGGGGCTGCTGCGACTGGTCCAAGCCGGAACGTCCTGCGGATGTACCGACATGATCGTCGCCGACGAAGAGCTCGCCCCAGGCCGGTCTACCGAAGTGGTCGTGAAATGGAAGGCCAAGAACGAATGGGGGCCTTTTCGCGAAATGGCACTACTGAGAACCAACGACCCGGATCACGCTCGGGTTACCCTGACCATCACCGGCCAGATCGTTACGGCGGTCAAGGCGGTGCCGTCGACGTTGGCCTTCGGCCGGCTCTCTCAACAACCCGAACAGGGCGATCACCTCAAGGTCGCCGAGATTCCGGTCTACTGCTTCCTCGGCGACGAGCCGCTTCGGATTTCGTCCCATCGCTTCCTTAGCCAATCGACGGCCGAGAACTTCCAGGTTCTCGACATCGAACCCCTTTCCGCCGAACGGCTCGCGGAGGAGCCCGACGCGATAAGCGGCTGCTTGGTTCGAGTGGCCGTCAAATCGGGGTTGCCCCTGGGGGAATTTCAACAGACAATAGAGCTGACGACGAACCAAGAACCGTCGCCGACGGTCAAGATCCCCCTGGTCGGAATGATCGGCAAGGACTTCTCGATCTTCGGAAAAGGTTGGGACGGCGACGTGTTGAACCTGGGAGTCGTCACTAGCCCCGAGGGAATCCAACGCGATTTGTACCTGATTGGCGGAGGACCCTATCACAAGGAGGTGAAGTTCACGCTCGCTCCGCCAACGCCCGATCTGCTCCAGGTCGAATTGGGAGAGACCACCGAGTATGCCCCCGGCAAGGCGTCCCGGACTACCATTACGATTCGAATCCCCCCGGGCAGTCGCTCGGTGAATCATCTGGGAAGCGGTGCGGGAGGATTGGGCCTGATCACGATCCTCGCCGATCATCCCGAGGTCGCCGACATCAAGATACGCGTTCGTTTTGCGGTCCGTGGCGAGTAAGCAGCACTTTCCGAAGGAATGCACTGTTCATGTCTCGAATTCTGACAATCCGCTCCATTCTTACCCAATCTACCGCATTGGCCGTCCTAGTGCTGTTGCTTGGGGGGTGTTCGCCATCGGACGAGGAGTCCAACGGCCAGGGCCCGCCGAAACCGGCCGCCGAGGACGATCAGCCGGTCGTGCCCGGGTCGATTTCGCAGGATCCGGCCCCCGAGCCCGATCCGCCGGAGGCCAATCCACCGCAACCTGGTACAGTCGCCGAGCCGAATCCGCTGCGTCCGCCGTCGGAGAATCCGATCATCGATCCGCCGGAGCCCGAGCCATCGGAATCAGGCCCCGAGCTGGATCCACCCGAACCTGAGGACTCCGAGCCCTTCGATCCGATCGCCGTCAATGGCCCGATCTTCGAGGATTGGCCGGCTCAACCGAAATGGGCCTTGCTGATTACCGGCCGGCAAGACGGCTATATCGAGCCGTGTGGGTGTGCTGGGCTGGATCGGATGATGGGGGGGATGGGCCGCCGGCACTCGCTCTTCCGTCTACTTCGTGAGAAAAAGGGATGGGACATTGCGGGACTCGACGTCGGCGGGATCTCCAAGGGATTCGGGAGCCAGGCCACGCTGAAGTTCCAGACCATGCTCAATGCGATGCAAGTGATGAAGTACGATGCCATTACGCTGGGGGCCTCGGAACTGAAGCTGCCCGTCGGAGACATCGTTGCTGAGGTCGTCAACGGCGAGGCCTTCTTCTCGGCCAATGTCGGCCTGTTGGGGGCGCCCGGAGAACTGGTTGCCCGAGTGCGAATCCTCGAGGTGGGGGAGACCAAGATCGGCGTTACGGGAGTGCTCGGCGCCGGTTATCAGAAGGCACTCCAAGGCGATGACATTCAACTGTCGGACGCCAAGACGGCCATCAAGGAGGTCCTGCCCGAGTTGAAGGAAAAGGCCGACTATCTGGTTCTCTTGGCCCATGCGTCGGTCGAGGAGTCGAAGGAGCTGGCCCGGGCCTTTCCCGATTTCCACCTGATCGTCACGGCCGGTGGTCCGGCGACCCCGCCCGAGAAGCCCGAGGTGCTTCCCAGTGGAGCCGGCCTTATCGAGGTCGGTGAAAAGGGGATGTACGCGATCGTGCTGGCCTACTTCCCCGGCGACACGAAACCGTTGCGCTATCAACGGGTGCCACTCGACTCGCGGTTCGCCGCCTCGCCGGACATGAAGAATCTGATGAACCTGTACCAGGGCGTGTTGAAAGAGACGGGCTTCACCGGACTGGGTATCCCCGTGGGAGACATGGCGCCGACGCATCCGGCCGCCGATCTGGCCGGAGACTTCACCGGCTCGAAGAAATGTGGAGTATGTCACGAAGTGGCGTACAAGAAGTGGAAGAAGAGCGGACATGCCCATGCTTACGCGACGCTCGAAAAGGCCGACCCGCCGCGTAACTTCGACCCGGAGTGCATCAGTTGCCACACGGTTGGCTGGCATCCGACCCAGTATTTCCCTTATCGAGGGGGATTTGAGGAGCCGACCAAAACGCCCCATCTGACCGATGTCGGTTGCGAATCGTGTCACGGTCCCGGATCGGCCCACACAGCAGCCGAAACGACCGCCAACGACACGGCATTGCAGCAGAAGCTGGCGCACGCGATGAGGATCACCATCGCGGAATCCCAGGACCATGCGTCGGGTAAACAGCACTGTCGAAGCTGCCACGATCTGGACAATAGCCCGGGCTTCGACTTTCAGACCTATTGGCCGAAAATCGTCCACAGCGAGGACGATTAGCCGTTCTGTCGAGCCAATTTCCGCACTTTTTCTGGAAAGTGTGTCCACTTCTGGCCGGAAACCGCAATGAATAGTTCGGCGGGGTAGGGATCCGCGGCAGGGACCTGCGAACTGTTTCGATTGCGCGTGAGTTGGTAACAAGTGATAACCGATCCGGCGTCGAGAATGCGCGGCGACCCGCAGCTTACCTACTTAGCCTGTACGTCTCAACCATTCCAGTCTACCGGTGCTATTCCCAAAAAAGGCGGAAAATACCTGTGGATTCTCGCGCGCTGTGCCACCTTCTTGACACCGAGACCTGCTATACTCCCCGAATACCATCCCTCCTTCAGAGTGGGACACTTAAGAGCGGGACGGCAGGGACCCTGACGTGTGGAGTATCGACTTGGCTTCCGAGTGAGGCTGGAGCGGCCGGAAAATGGAGTCGGCGACTGCCGCTTGGAGTTGAACAAGTGGAAAGAACGAACCCCGGAGATAAACCAAGATGATGGGGCTATTGCGGATGATCGCGGCACAGAGGGGTGTGGAGTTTCGACGCCACCTCGAGGAAACGGTTGGCCTCGATCGGGTCCGCGGAATCCACCTGGGTGTCGATCCCTACTGGATGACCTGGGTAAAACACAATTGGCGGTACCGATGGGACTGGCTCGATGGCTGGCCCCCCTATGGGAGCGACTCGCTGGAAGAATCGCATTTCTTGCGCCGTCGACCACCCGACTGGGAGTTGCACTGTCAGCGGATGGGTTACTCGGCGGGCGCGGCGCCCATCTTGTTCCGAGTCATTTTCCGCGAGCCGAGCGATCTCCGGACGGGCCGCGGCCCAACCGGCCAGATCCAGTTCGAGGATTACCCGATCATCTGTGAAAGCCGTGGGACGTGTCGTGCGTTGGATCTCCATGAGGTCGACAGCGTGGGGCGGCAATCTCCCAATACGTCGGGTACGGCGGGGGGATTTCTACGCGACGTTGTCAAGAATATCTACTACCTGGTCAGTTGCGCGCATGTGCTCGGTGAGCCGGGCGAGACGGTCTTCATGCCCGGCCCGGCCGATCTCAGCGGCCATGTGGCGATAGGCCGAGTAGAAATGAGCCTGCTCCCGCCCCCGGGTCGACAATTCGTCGAGGATCCGGCCGAGCGGGAACTGTCCGACATGCTGGACATCGCCCTGGCCTCGCTCGATCCGGGCGTCCAAGACCAGGG
>SDBT01015267.1_pt1 | contig 12212 bp, 10 predicted proteins | sample 2277101 | NCBI WGS metagenome assembly SDBT01 (sample SAMN10404973, study PRJNA504765) | marine sediment metagenome | isolation source: marine sediment core GS10_PC15, 103 cmbsf | place: Arctic Ocean: Southern Knipovich Ridge | collected 2010
AGTTTATTTTATATGTACTGGACAATAAGAAATTTATTGATGGAGAGTTAGCAGAGGAGGTGGCTGCATAGTGAACTATTGGAGGATATGTTACTTCTCATCCACAACATTTGACAGTATCTCGGTAACCAGCTGTTCCCTTATTTGAGTTTCGCCAAGGGTTGGGAGTGTCATCTCACACATCCAATAAGGACGCCCGTATATTGGTTGTAAATGGTGGGTAGTAATTACCTCAGTCCAATTAATTCCATCCTGACTCCACTCAAATTTAAAAGTCTCTTCATCTCCAGGGCTACTGTTCTCAATAAATTTAAAGACATGTACGGTTATAATATTCATATTTTCATTCTGGAAAGTTATAACCCCGTTGTCTCCGGGAACCGGCGTAAATACAGCAGTGTTGCCGTCCTCGGTACCTTGCGTTCCATCAGGGTCAAATAAAATGTTATGAAAATCAAAACCATCATCAGGGTTGTCAATTTCCTCAATCCATGTCTCCACTCCTGCTTCAAGGGGAATTACTACTAAATCATATCCTGGGTCTGGACCGGGGTTATCAATTGAAAACTCTGTCCAGTTTACCCCATCATCTTGAGTCCATTGGAACAAAAATGTAGGGGACGAAACCGGGGTACCTCCATTTACAATATTTTTATATATAGTAACAGTTGCAGTTGCTGTTTCTCCATAAACCAGGCCAGCCGGTATAAGCCAGACAATCAGCATTGCCACAATGGCCAGTGCTACAAACTTTAGCATTTTGCTTTTTAACTTAATCATTTCCATTCCTTTCATAGTAATACTGGGTATAAATACCCAATACATTGATAAATCGGATTTTTAATCTTAGATTGATTTTTGAAATAAAATCATATAGAATGCCTCAGAGATTTGTTTTAAGTAATGGGTGCCTAATCCTTGCTTGAGCAAATCTCATTTATTTCTCCATAAAACCACATCCTTTAAAACCTGTTGAAACAACCATATATAGTCAAAAAACCGGCCTCTTCTAGCCGGTTTATTTTTTTACCTACTTTGCTAAAAGCGTCCAATGATAACAAAGCCTCAATTATTAAGTTAAAATTCTTCTAATTTATTCTAGAAATATCCTCCCTGCTAAAAAATATAAAACCATTCTTATAGTTTTGTAATACAATTATAACATCCAAGATAAAATTGTCAAATATACATATTAAATTATAGTACTTAACAATAAAATAGCTATTTTTATTTACTCAGTACCTCAATTGATCTTTATAAAAAAGTAATCCTGTTTTTCAAATATCAGGCTGTACCGGCCGCTGCCGATCTTTTCCTGGAAATCTTTATAGAATTCCGGATGCCTGTAATACATTTCCGAAATTAAAAAACCAAAAGTATTATCGCCAGCCAGGGTGATCGGGTTTATAAGTTCATAGCTGTCAGAATTGGACATGATTATAAATCTATCATTTTCATGGAAGACCTTGATGGAGCTTCCCTCAAACCTCGGCATAGCGGTTATCCAGTAATAGTCAGTGATTATTATGCCTTCGACTCCATACCTATCCTTATAGTCATAAAGTGCCTTATTTATTGAAGGCATGCCGATCTGTTTCTGTGCCTCGGCCTGCCTCAGGATTATTCTATCTGAAAAAGGTATGGTTAAAAATATAAGTGCAAGGATCACCAGGAAAGAAGTTGTAAAAATCTTTCTCTTATTTATAGGTATTTTTAATATTTTTTGAGTACCCACGGAACGGTGCTTTATAAGGCCGGGTCTTTTAAGTATCTTGCCTACTGATAAATCATATAAAAATGAAATTGCATATGATATTGAGAATGCAAGAAAAGGATAGACATATATTATGTTTCTATCATCATAGCTGAAATAAAATCCCCAGATGATTATGGAAGGGATAGTTAAGCCGATTGTAAACCATCTTGCTCTTCTATTGAAAATACTTATGAGGGAAAGAAGTACCAGGATGATAAAGAGGATGCTGCTGCCTTTCAGGGTGTTTAAGCCATTGGTAAATCTCTGAAAGTAATTTGCATCATGATGGATATCACTCAAGAGAAATTTTAATGTGGAAAAATCCATTCCACGGCTGATATCGATTATTTTTAAGATATACCAGTAAAGGTTAAACAGTATCAGTAAAATCAATGTGCCTGTAGTCATGAAGATCTTCTTTTTTGAGATTTTTATCCTGTTTTTGACTATGAGCGAAGAGATCCATATGAGCGCAAAAATTAAAATAATAAAACCCGCCTGCTTGGTCAGGGCAGCAGCTGAAGAAAATAAAAATACCAGGACTATTTTTTTAAAATTAAATTCACTGTTTTCCAGGTCAAGAATGGCGTAAAGAGTTAAAATTGAAAAAAAGGACACTGCTATATCGACATAGCCTGTAGAAATATACCGGAGGCTGTAGACCAGAATGATCACGCAGTAAAAGATCAGGGCCACAAGATAGGTCTGGTTTTTCTTCTTCTGGTACAGGCTGAAAAATATCAACAGGATGAACACACTGAAAAGCGGCATAATAGATTTTGCAACCATCTGGACCTCGTGGGTCCCCATCATCATATAAGATATTGACCAGTTGGCCGGGATCAGCTGGGGATAGAGATTTGTTAAAAATGGCATGTCACCCAGGTACCAGTCAATGGCCCACCTGTTCCAGGAAAAGACCGGATCCCAGTTGTCAAAAACCGAGCCCAGGTTTGAAAAGAAAAAATAAAGAAATGAGAGAATAGCAATAATTGAAAAGACAGGCATTATATTTTTGGGAAATACCCGGTAGTCAGAAGGAACAATATACTTCCCGTCAGGCTCAAGGCTGATATCTTTTCTTACGGCCAGGTACAGCAGGCAAATAAACTCCAGGACAAGGATCAAATATACTGCAGGCTGCCTGTAGATACCGATTAAAGCCAGGTGATATACCATCAGGTAATTTACAAGAAGGCTCAGGCCGAAACTGTAGATAATAGACTGTAACCAGTTCAGGTCCTTCAGCCTTAAAAATTTCAGGAGTATGAAACCAGGCAAAAATGTTATTTGAAAAAAGGCTACTATCCCGAATAAAACCATCTTTTTTAAAAATGAATCATATTACCCTAAATTATAATTGAGATATTTTATATCTCAAATAATAAATCAAGAAAAGATAAAAAAATATTGAATTATTGCCCTAAACTTTAGATATTCCTATAATAAGATGAAATGAATAGCTAGACTTGGAGTTTTAAATGATTGAGAGAGTATTTATACTCGCTGCCTTACGGACCCCCATCGGGAACTTTGGCGGTTCACTTAAAAATACAGGAGCAGTCAGCCTTGGGACCATCCTGGTAAAAGAAATGATCAAGAGGAATAAGTTAGAGGGTAAAAGAATAGATGGGGCAATATTTGGCAATGTCCTTCAAGCCGGGCAGGGACAAAATCCAGCGAGACAGATCGTTTTAAGGGCCGGGCTGGATAATGGAATACCTGCGACTACCGTAAACAAAGTATGTGCTTCAGCCATGAAAGCGGTCGATATTGCCTATAAAGAGATCCTTTCAGGCTCTGGCTCCCTTTATCTTACAGGTGGGATCGAGTCTATGTCTTCTGCACCATATCTGCTGGAGGGTGCAAGATGGGGCCATAAGCTGGGGGATGGTAAAATTATAGACAGTCTAGTAAGGGATGGGCTGTGGTGCCCTATAAATGATAAGCATATGGGCTGCCTGGTCGATGACCTGGCCGCCAAATATAATATATCACGGGAAGAACAGGATATCTTTAGCCTGGAAAGCCATACAAAAGCAATAAAAGCCCGGGATGATGGTAGATTCTCAGATGAGATAATCCCGGTGGATATAAAAGGGAAAAAGGGAAGTAAGATCAAATTTTTAGATGACGAACATCCCAGAGGGGATGCCACCCTTGAAGCCTTGTCAAAGTTGAAGCCGGCTTTTTCCGGCGAAGGGACAGTCACTGCCGGGAATGCTTCCGGGATAAATGACGGAGCAGCATTAATGCTTCTGGCTTCAGAAAATATTGCAGGCAAGCTTGGCCTTGAACCCATTGCAGAAATAATATCCACATCAGAAGTCGGGGTGGACCCAAAATATTTTGGTATGGCTCCAATTGATGCATCAAGGAAAGCACTTGAAAAAGCAAATCTTGAAATAGATGATATTGAGCTGGCAGAGTTTAATGAAGCTTTTGCTGCCCAGGCCATAGCGGTCCTGAAAGGGCTCAAGATAGATAAAAGCAGGGTAAATGTCAATGGCGGGGCGATTGCACTGGGACATCCTATTGGGGCTTCAGGTGCAAGAATCATAGTCACTTTGCTGCATGAGATGAAAAAAAGAAATCTGGGGTCTGGTATTGCCTCTCTCTGTATTGGCTCCGGAGAAGCAATGGCAGTAGTGGTAAAAAGAGCGTAATGGAGGCTTTTATATTTAATGGATAAGATGATATCTTCCAGGGAGGCAGCCGGACTAATAAAAGATGGTGATTGTATTGGAATCGGGGGCTTTGTGGGGATGGGAGTTCCAGAAGAGCTTACCATTGCCATTGAAGATAGGTTTAAATCAACAAACTCACCAAAAGGACTGACTCTCGTCTATGCCGCTGGCCAGGGAGATGGAAAAAACAGGGGGATCAACCACCTTGCTTATGAGGGGCTTATAAAAAGGGTAATAGGGGGGCACTGGGCCCTTGCCCCCAGAATGGGGAAACTGGCAATTGATAATAAAATAGAGGCTTACAATTTTCCCCAGGGAGTCATAACCCATCTTTATAGGGATATAGCTGCTGGCAGGCTGGGAGTCATAACCCATGTGGGGCTTAAGACTTTTGTTGACCCCAGGATATCAGGGGGGAAGCTAAATAAATCCACTTCCGAGGACCTGGTCGAGCTTATAGAAATAGATGGGAAGCAAAGGCTGTTCTATAAGTCTTTCAATATAGATATCGCCCTGATCAGAGGCACTTCCTCAGACGCACAAGGCAATATTTCCATGGAAAAGGAAGCTGGTTCCCTTTCAATGCTACCCCTGGCACAGGCAGCCAAAAATAGTGGCGGCCTGGTCATTGCCCAGGTCGAAAGGATCAAAGAGGATGGGACACAAAATCCTTATATGGTAAAAGTGCCTTCAATTTTTGTGGATCATATAGTAGTGGCCTCAAAGAAAAACCACTGGCAGACATTTGACCAGCAGTACAACCCTGGTTTTAGCGGAGAGAGATGGGTGCCTCATGCAGAAATTCCGGTACTGCCTTTAAATGAAAGAAAAATAATATCCAGAAGAGCTTTTTTGGAAATACCGGATAGATCTATTGTAAATCTGGGGATCGGGATGCCGGAAGGAGTATCAATAGTGGCAAATGAAGAAAATGCAACCGGGATGATGAAGATAACTACAGAAACGGGAGCTATCGGAGGGATCCCGGCCGGGGGCCTTTCATTTGGAGCCTCATATAATCCTGAAGCAATAATCGACCAGCCTTACCAATTTGATTTCTACGATGGGGGAGGGCTTGATATTGCAATACTGGGCATGGCCCAGGCTGACAGGTCCGGGAATGTAAATGTATCTAAATTTGAGGGGAAGATAGCAGGTTGTGGTGGTTTCATAAATATAAGCCAGAATTCCAGGAAAGTGGTATTTTGCGGTACCTTTACTTCAGGAGGGCTGGAAATTGAAGTAAAAAAGGGACTGGTGAACATAAAAACAGAAGGAAAGTATAAAAAATTTATAAAAGATGTAGAACATATTACATTCAGCGGTGAATATGCTGCCCAGAATAAACAAAATATTTTATATATAACTGAGCGTGCAGTATTTAAATTGACCGGCGAGGGCCTGATGGTAATAGAGATCGCTCCCGGCATAGACCTTGAAAAAGACATATTATCGAAAATGGATTTTAAACCAATTATTTCCAGGAGACTAAAGACAATGCCAGCCAGGATATTTAAGAAAGAAAGAATGAATGAAAAATAAAATTGTTTCCATAATAGGTGCAGGAACAATGGGCTGTGGAATCGCCCAGGTTTTTCTGCAGGCGAGCTTTAAAGTGGTTTTAATCGATATCAGCGGTGGTATTTTAGAGAAGGCAGCTGAGAGGATAACAGATGTCTATAAGCGTTTAGTTGAAAAGGAGAAGATAAAAGAAAGGGACAAGAAAAGATATTTGGATAACTTTGGGACATCAACCGATTTAGGTGGTATCGGGAGATCAGGGATCATAATTGAGACGATCAAGGAAGACTACGGCCATAAAGTAGATCTGTATAAAAAAATAGAAGACGTGGTTCCGGATAATATGGTCATTGCCTCTAATACTTCTTCCCTGTCCATTTCAAAACTCGCACTGGGTCTTAAAAATCCTGACAGATTTTTAGGTATCCATTTTATCAATCCGGCCCCACTGATGGACCTGGTCGAAGTGGTAAGCGGTAAAAAGACTTCAAATGATGTCCTGGCCAGGTCGATGAAGCTCATAGAAAGTATCGGCAAGGTGCCGGTCAAAGTAAAAGACTCCCCGGGCTTTATAATAAACAGGCTGCTTTTTTTATATATAAATGAAGCTGCCGTATTGCTTCACGAAAAAGTTGCTGTTGCAGAGGACATCGATAATGCTATGCGGCTGGGTGCCAATTACCAGATGGGCCCTCTTGAATTAGCTGATCTTGTGGGCCTGGATATAACTCTTACCATAATAGAAAATCTTTACAAAGGACTTGGGGACCCTAAATACAGTCCCTGTCCGGTATTAAAAGAAATGGTAGCCAAGGGCAAGCTTGGAAGGAAAACCGGAGAGGGATTCTATAAATACTAAAAATAACCACAACCCCTGCAGGTAGATCTGTAAGGCTAAAAAGGTAAAAAACATCCTTATTTCTTATGGCTGATAATCCACTTTTTTATATATTTTGAGTCTGCACTGCCTTCATCTGTTTTTATGCCAAGACTTGCTAGCTCAGATTGTGAGAATTTTAACTTAATGCCATTAAGCTCAAGAAAAACCAGCATGACAAATAGTCCTGTCCGTTTATTTCCATCTAAAAAAGGGTGATTTCTTATAATCCCATATGCCTGCCTGGCAGCTTTTTCTTCAACAGTAGGATAGAGGTCTTTACCTTCAAAAGACGCATAGGCATGATATAATGCAGGTTCCAGGGCTCCGATATCACGTATTCCAGCAGCACCTCCGGTTGCTTTGTTCATCATTTTATGGAGGTGCAGGGCATTATTAATATCAAGCTTTATCATTTAGCCAGTTCCCTGAAAGCGGCAAGGTTATTTTTCAGTATGCGCGATGCCAGTGATTCAATATTTTCATCTACTGAGACCTGAAGATCTTCAAGTTTTTTGAAATCAATGACTATATAACGCGGGACATTGTTTTTCATGATTATAACCGAACCTTTTTCATCAACCGTCCGTACGACCTTTGAAAAGTTTTGATTAGCCTCTGTCAATGAGACCAAGTCTTTTGTATTGACTAGCATAAAAACCACCTCAGATATATTATACAATTAGCTAGGATGAATACAACCTATTTTATTCTGGAAAAGGAAGGAATATACCCGGGAGTCTTTAAAGGTTTTTTAAACTCCTTTAAACAACAGGAGTTTTAATATATTATTATTTGGGTAAAGACAAGACTGGAATTAAAAAATATTTTAAATAATAATCGTCAATAATGGAGAAGATCGCTATTAATCTTTTTAAAGAGATATCAGGAAAAAAATATACAGTATACCCTGATCCCCCGTGGATGAAGGAGGGCCTGACTTTTTTCACAGCCAGGGATCTATCCCGGAAGTATCTTGGTATAAGTGGGAAGAAAGAGGATATTGATGATCTGGGATTTGCTGACCCTGTAGGAAATACAGCAGAGACAAATAAAAATATAAGCCTCTTTGGCCGAACAGGGAATAATCTTAAAAAACTGCAGGATATTTTCCCCTCTCTCTGTCCATCTGCCCTGAAGAAGGACACATCATTCGGTTTCGGGGATAGGCTAGGGCTGGCCACGCCTGCCCATACCAGGGTCATAAAGAAGCAAAAGGGAATACTGCCGGTGTTTGCCCAGCAGTCAGTAAGAGAGCTGGAAAAAACCAACAGGACCTTTAAAGATATAGTAGATGCTGCAGCCTGGAATATTTTCCAGGAGGGATACAGGGGCAGATGGGGGGCAGATGCGGATCATATAAAGGATAAAGAAAACTTTGTCAGGGGTATTGATGGAGGAATGACCATGTTTACGCTGGATACCTCTGAAGTGCTGGAGGAACCGGCATTGGACCTGGGAGAAAGCAGGCTAAAGGAGGAATATGACCTTGATTCAGCATATATAAAAGAAGTAAAGAAAAGATATGAAAACAAGAAACATAGGGCGGGGGATCACAGCCTGCAGTATGATGAAGACACTTTAGTAAGGATTGCCCTGGCTTATGGGAGGGCACTTGATTTTATTGAAGAAATATACCATTTTTTAAAAGGGAAAATAGACTCTTTTGATTATGAAATATCCTTTGATGAAACTGATGCTGTGACCTCATACGAGGCTCATTATTTTGTTGTAAACGAAATGCACAAAAGGGGCGTGGATTTTTCAGGTCTTGCATTGAAGTTTCCCGGTACTTTTGAAAAGGGTATCGATTATGGTGGAAATACCCGGGATTTTGAGGAAAGTATAAAAATCCATGGTGAGATAGCAAGGAATACCGGAGGTTATAAGCTGAGCCTTCATTCGGGCAGTGATAAGTTTTCGGTCTACAAGGCATTTAATAAACATACAAAGGGCATTTTTCACATTAAGACTTCGGGTACTTCCTGGCTTGAAGCTGTACGGGTCATAGCTGCCTGTAACCAGGATTTGTTCAGGGAGATCTTTGAAATAGCCCTGGACACTTTTAAAGAGAATAAAAAAGCATATCATGTTGACCTGGCTTATGATGATATCCGTAAAAATATTGACGGAGTGGATGGTAAGGAATTAATGGATCTTGTTTATGATAGAAATATCAGGAGGGCATTCCATATTGCCTATGGATCAATTCTGGAAAGAAAGAAAAAAGAATTATATAAAGCTCTTTTTGATCATGAAGAAAAACACTATCAATTTATTGCATCCCATTTAGAAAAACATTTTGATGCCCTGGAAAGATAAGTTTTTAAAAAAAAGGAAAATATGGCTGAATTTATTCGTTTCAAAGAAGAAGACTTGATAGGGTACACGATTAATTTTATGTCCCGACTTGGTGTCCCTCCGGAAGACGGCAGGATCGTTGGGAATGTGCTTGTAGAAGCAGATATAAGGGGAGTGGATTCCCATGGGCTCATCAGGCTTTCAAGCTATTATGGCTCAAGGCTCAGGAAAAAATATATGGATCCCTGTACCCCTCTAAAAACAATAAAAGAAACAGATAATACCATCCTTATGGATGGAGGCAATGGACTGGGACAGGTAGCCGGATATAAAGCTATGGAAAAATGTATAGAAAAAGCTGAAAAATCAAATCTGGCTGTAGCTACAGTCAGGCATTCAAATCACTATGGTATTGCAGCTTATTATGCCATGATGGCCCTGGAAAGTGATATGATAGGAATATCGCTTACAAATTCCCAGCCCCTGACAGCGCCTGCTCATGGGAAAAAAGCAATGCTCGGGACAAACCCGATCTGTATGGCAGCACCATCGGACAGGCAGTATCCTTATGTGCTTGATATGGCCACTTCTGTGGTACCTATAGGAAGGATAAAAGTATTTGAGAAAAAAGGTGAGAAAATCCCTATGGGCTGGGGGATCGATGATGACGGAAAGATAACTGATGATCCCACACAGATCAGGAGCGGAGGGCCTGGAGCCCTTATGCCCCTGGGAGGGACAGATAATATGAGGGGGTACAAAGGTTATGGACTGGCTCTTCTTGTGGATATATTATGTGGGGCACTTTCTGGCGCAGGAACCCTTACTGATGTTGGTTTTCCCCATGAGGCCCGCGTGTCAAATGTAGGGCACTTCTTTATGGCAATAAAGATCGATGCATTCAGGCCCATTATAGATTTTAAAAAGCAGATAGACTATATGATAGAAGCTTTAAAGGACTCACCTAAAGCAGAGGGTCAGGACCGGATATATATTGCCGGAGAGATAGAATTTGAAAAGGCAGCTTATAACCGGAAGCACGGTGTTCCTTTGCTGGACAAAGTAGTTGAAGAGATCAGGGATAATGGGAATAAGATCGGGGCTCCATTTGATATAGAGCCGGTCGGGTAAAGGATATTTAAAAATCTGCATCATATAAATACCATATCCGGTTACTTTTTATTTATTTCTTTATAATGTAGAATTTTAAACAAATGTGATTTATAAGATCATCGGGCAATAGAAAAAAGGTTTAAATGCTTCTGGCAATAGATATAGGGAATACTCAGACAGTCATAGGGCTGTTCAGGCAGGGTAAAATATTGACATCCTGGAGAATGGTCACTCCCAAATATGAGACTTCGGATGAGATCGCGGCAGCAATCTACAATTTCTTAAAAAACGCAGGGTTTGACCCGGATGGGATCGGAGACATTGCTATTTCCTGTGTTGTCCCCAGAATACTGGACGAGATCATAAAAATGAGCAAGAAGTATTTTAACCTTGTCCCATTCATAGTAAGCAGTGATGTAAGATCAGGCCTTATAATCGATTATGACCATCCTGAAGAAATCGGGGCAGACAGGATCGCTAATTCAGTAGCAGCCAAAGAGATCTATGGGTATCCGGCAGTGGTGGTAGATTTTGGGACAGCAACTACTTTTGATATTTTATCTTCAAGGGGTGAATATATAGGCGGTGTTATTGCCCCCGGTATAGAGATCTCTTCTGAAGCACTTTTTAGTTATGCGGCAAAACTATCTAAAGTAGATCTTAACTGGCCAAAACAGGTAATTGGTAAAAATACCTATGACGGCATCAGGTCAGGGATACTAAACGGATTTTTAGGGCAGGTAGATTTTATAATAGATAAAATTGTAGAAGAGCAAAGCAAGGAAGATAAAGATTTTAAGCCAGTAGTAATTGCTACCGGCGGCCTTGCCGTTTTAATGGTAGATAAAAGCAAATGGATAAATAGCCATGATCCCGACCTGACTCTAAAAGGTTTAAAAATCCTTATTGGAAAAAATAAATAAGATTGAATGGAGAATACCCGCCTAACTGCCCTGATCGATGACCTGGAAAAATTGGTTTCCACATATATCTCTATGGCTCACCGGCAATACAAGAATGATCACAATAGCTTGAACGGTTATAAGATCGATGACCGCTTTTTCAAAATTGGAGATATAGGGATCAAAAACCCGATTATCGCGGCACCACTGGCTGGAATAAGTGACAGTACTTATAGAATATTTTCCAGTTTTTTCGGGGCGGCACTTACTTTTACAGAAATGGTCACAAGTTTTGGAATTTTTTATGACCATAAGAAGAGCCTGGAATTGACTGGTATTACTGACTATGAGAGACCATGCGCCCTGCAGATCTTCGGCCCGGAACCCGGGATATTAGCGGAAGCTGCCGTGAGGGTAGAAGGGACTGCAGATATTATTGATATTAATATGGGATGCCCGGTCCGCAAGATACTCAAGGGAAAGAGCGGGGGGTACCTTTTAAAGGATAAAGGCATGATCGCTAAAATAATATCCAGGGCGGCCTCAGTTTTAAAAAAACCACTTACTATTAAAACCAGGCTTGGCTGGGACAAGAACAGTATCAATATTTTAGAGATTGCTAAAGTTGCCGAAGAAAATGGAGCAGATGCAATAACAATTCATGGAAGGACGGTGAAGCAGGGATTTTCAGGTGAGGTAGACTATGAGATCATAAAGAAAGTGAAGGAGAGTGTAAAGATCCCGGTTATTGTAAGCGGAAATATTGATTCCCCCCAAAAAGCAGCAGAGGTGCTTGATCACACTGGTTGTGATGGAATAATGTTAGGGAGGGCAGTAAAGGGCAGGATGTGGTTTTTAATGGACACATTACTATTTCTCCTGGATAGGCGAGGTTTATCAGGAGATCCAGGTTTTGATGCCGGGGTAGACTGGAAAAAAGAATTTGCAAAAACATATCTTAACTTCTTGATTCTTTTTAAAGGTGAATATAAAGCAATGAGGGAGTTTAGAAAGCATTTGAACTGGATTTTTAAGGGAGCCAGGGGAATAAGTAA
>SDBT01015268.1_pt1 | contig 12211 bp, 28 predicted proteins | sample 2277101 | NCBI WGS metagenome assembly SDBT01 (sample SAMN10404973, study PRJNA504765) | marine sediment metagenome | isolation source: marine sediment core GS10_PC15, 103 cmbsf | place: Arctic Ocean: Southern Knipovich Ridge | collected 2010
AAAAAATATAGTAGATTGCTGGATATTTTTGAGAAAGAAATGAATCGTAGTAAATTACCAAAAGATGTAACAGAGAAATCAAAGGATGAATTAAATCGATTTGTTATTGGAACTAGAATAATAATATATAATAACGAAGTTTTACAATAAATATTCTAATTGATGTATGAAACCGAATATCCATACTCATACGATTTATATGAATCGGTTGAAGCTGCCTATGAATACATAAGAGAGAATAATTTAAGACGATATGTTAGACCAGTATTCGCTGACAAAAATGTTTACCCACAATTTAAAAATGTAGAACCTGCCACTATTTATAAAAAGGATAAAAGATGGAAGATCTTAAATTGGCTCAAAGGGCTTTAGAATATTCTCAAAATACTGCAACAATATTGAGAGAACGGTTAGATAAAGCAGAATCAGAATTAGCTGATAATGAATTAGTAATCAATGATCTACGCAAGGCATTAGATATTACAAGAGCACAAAGAGATACAGAAATTGCTAAAACCGATACAGAAGAGTATGAAGGATTTCTTAAACAAAAAGAAATTGATGGAGAATTAGAATTGCCAGAATTTGAACATTTACGTATTCAAGTAAAACAGATGAGTGCAGAAGAATTATTTATGAATGCAAGGAAAAGGGCAGTTCGACAAATTGATGGTTTAACAAAAAGTATTTTTACTATGGATAATCTTGCAAGATTGTATATTTCTGGTGAAAAAGTAAAACAGACTAGGGGTCAACAGCCATTTGAAGATATTTCAAGAGAAGAACTAAGAGAACTAGTTGATAGTGAAAAGGAAACATATGAAAAATCTTAAATATTTATTATTAGTTATTATACTTATCTTATTTACTGGTTGTAGCACTCCTAAATATAATGATAATTTCAGAGTTCAAAAAATTATCAACGATGTAGTTTATGGACAGCCAGATTATATTTATGTAAAATATATTAAAGAAGGAAACCATACAGAAAATTATTACTATACATATGGACTTAATACTATTTATACTCCAAAAGGAGACACAAAACTAAAACAAGAACATTTAAAATTTTTCTATGATCCTCCAAAAACTGAATATGACAAAAAAGTATTTTCAATAATATTACACGAAAATGCACATATGATTAATAGACACAAAGTTAAATATAATTTACTATTACAAGCAATTAATATTCTTGATTGGACAAATGAAAGAGAAGCCTACCAAGTTGAAATTAGATATAGGGTTCTATCTGGAATACTTGTTGATAAAGATGGGTTTATTAGATCAATGACAAATGAAGCATATAATAAAATGGCAACAGAAAAACAAGTAAAAGAATTTGTAGAAAAGGTTGTAGCAGATGCATTAATAGAAAAATCTAATTATTAAGAAAGGATTCAGTATGACAACAAAAAAAATACTTCCAAAACACCTTAAGCCATATTTTAAAGTTGTACACGATAAACAAGGGTGTTTTATTTTGTGTGTTCTTTATAACAAGATGAAAAAAAGTTTTAGTGCGGGAGTCGCATTAGTTCACAGAAATGATCAGAGCACAATTGATTGGCAGCTTGGTAAAAATGTTGCACTACGTCGAGCAAAAGACGGTAAAAACAATATTATTAAACGTTTTCCAAATATGACATTTACTGATAAGGATGGTAATATACACTTCCAGAATATTAGTCCTGTCACTCAATGTCTTAATTTAAATGTAATGAAACACTGGCAGAATGCACAAAAAGAGCTAAGAGCATTTTATGAATGTGTGAAAGAGCAAGTGCCATTAGATATTAGTCTCGTTGGCAATCCTCAAAGTCATATGGTTATGCCGCTCAAATCAAAGGTATAGTATGAATATTTCAGGTGGTGATAAAAATTGTAAAAACTGTGGTAAACCAAACGAGTTAAAGCAACTATTAGTTAGCTTCGTTTATCTAGATTGCAAACATTGTTTTTCATCAAAATCAAACCGTAAGAACAATATCTATACGATTTACTGTGTAATGCTTGATAATGATATAGATAAAAAATGTATAATCTGTATTAAGGAACCAGGAAACTCAGAAGAAGATTTAATTAGTGTTACACATAGTAATGAAGAGACAGAGAAAGAAATAAAAAAGTTGTATAAAAAATATGGTGGCAAAGGCAATCCTTTTGACTCGCAAGAATGGAATACTGAATTTAGAGACATAAATGGACAAGAAAAAGATACACAAACATCCGGCGGCACAACAACACAAACGTTGGAATTTGAAGGTGACTAAAGATGGGGTGTTTAAAGAAATAGTCAGAACACTCTCATTTATATTCTGTACTGAATTTGGTTTAGTTTATGCATTAATAGTTGTCATTTTATTAATGAATAGAATAATTTAAAATTTCTCTTGACAAATTAGAAAGATATGTTACAATACTATTATGGAATTATTAATAGACGATAAATTTCTGAGAACTACGGCCAAGCCAATAGGTAAGATTACTCCGCAAGATACTTACAATATTCAAGAAATGTTTAGAATAATGTATGATAATAAGGGTATTGGTCTTGCGGCAACACAAGTTGGATGGGATGCTAGAGTTTTTATCACAGATATAAATAATGATCCTAAAATATTTATTAATCCTTGGATTACAGTATATGGAAATAAAAAAATTATAGAAGAAGAAGGCTGTTTAAGCTTTCCAGATATAATTATTAAGATTAAAAGATCGGACAGGATTGCAGTTAAATTCAATAATCTAATTATGAAAGAAGAAACTTTATCAGCAAAGGGACTTTTGGCTAGATGTATCCAGCACGAATATGATCATTTAGATGGAAAGTTATTCATAGACTATGAGCAGACGGAGCAGACGAATAAAGAGACGTAAGAAACGCAAGCCTTTTGGTCAATATAGATGCAAACAGCCTATAATTACAACGTATACAAAGGCTCATAAAGACAAGAAGAAGGCTGATAATAAAAAGTCGTGTCGAGGAAAGGAAAATAATGGAACTTAAACAAGCAATTGAAGATTTGGAAGTAAAACAAGAAGCCCAAAAGAAAGCAATGGAAGATGTTAAATTTTCTGAAGACAGGGCTAATGAGAAAATACTACTTATTCTTTCCGAATACAGAAACGTTGCACAAAAATATGCAGATAAATATAATTTAAGAATTGAGATTTATCCGTTAGGTAATATTGTTTATAGACTTTCTGAAATAAACAGATACAGGTGTAGCATCACTTTACGGAACTATAATGTGGTTGTTAGTGCCGATGATAGTATTCCTAATAGGGGTATAAACAAGTCATTATATAATGATTATAAATTCACTGAATTTTCAGAATCTGCTTTAGACCAAGCAATTAGAGATATGATACAAAAAGAAATTGACGAATCAGATAGATGTCTTAGTCAGTCGAAATTTGAATTGGATAAAAAACAGCTTGAGTATGACAATGGGGTTGAATGGCTTAATAAAATAAAGGCAAGGTTGAAGAAATGAATTGGGATAAATACTTTATAAACATTTGTAATGCAGTTAAAGAAAAGTCTAAGGATAATTCTACTAAGGTGGGATCGGTTATAGTAGGACCAGACAATGAAGTAATTAGTGTTGGATATAATGGGTTTCCTAGAGGAATTGATGACGATGTTAAAGAAAGATATGAAAGACCATTAAAGTATGTTTACTTTGAACACAGTGAAAGAAATGCAATTTATAATGCAGCACGAATAGGAGTAAGCACTAAGAATTGTAAAATATATCTGACCCTTTCTCCTTGTGCAGATTGTGCCAGAGCAATTATTCAATCTGGAATTAAAGAGGTTATATTACAAACTAAAGAAATTCCTGAACGATGGAAAGATAATTGTAATATTGCGACAGAAATGTTAAGTGAAGCCGGAGTAGCGGTTAGAAGAATGAAATGAATAAAAAAGAAATAGAAAGATTTGTCACAGAATCTAATGCAATCGAAGGCATCAATAAAAAAGATGGCCCTGAGTGGGATAACCATATTGCCGCAACCGAGAATATAATGAATGCCGTTGCGACTAATTCTGCATTTGTTCATCCAAAATCTATTCACTCTATCTTAATGGAAGATATTTTACAAGATTGTTATGTTGGTAAATACAGACCATTTGCAGTAAGTATTGGAACTGAGATATGTCCTAGTCCTATTGGTGTTCCTTACTTGATGGAGAATTGGCACAACAAAGTTACTTCTTTTCTTTCTGGTAAACACCTTAATTCAGATAAAGAAAACGCAAGACGGTGTTGCAACTTTCACCATTATTTTGAATCAATTCATCCTTTTATGGATGGGAATGGAAGAACAGGACGTTTAATATTTAACAATCTTAGGCTAATCTGTGGATTAGATTGGCTTATTATAAATTCAGTCGGTAAACAAGATTATTACAATCAGATCTCTGAGTGGAGATCAAAACACTTCGATAACGAAAGGAACACGTAATGAACAAAAGCGAATTTGCAATAGGTAGTATTGTTTTATTTTTGGTTTTGGCCGCATTTACTTTTTTTAGTTCATTTAAGATTATTGGTCCAGGTGAACGTGGCGTAATCATAAGTCGCATTAGTGGTACAAATATGGAACGAGTAATGGGTGAAGGATTTAATTTCAAACTTCCTTGGGTTGAATGGGTTGAAACAATGTCTGTTCAAAAGGAAAGATTTACAACTCAAGCTGATGCCTCATCTAAGGACTTGCAAGATGTTCAGACGACAGTTACTCTTAATTATTCTTTAGTTGAAAGTGATCTACCAAAAATGCGTTCTAGGATCGGTCTTTCATTTGAAGACAAGGTGATTGTTCCGGTCGTACAAGAAATTGTTAAAGCTGTAATGGCAAATTATACAGCAGCAGACTTGATTCACAAACGTCAACAGGTTCGTAAAGATATGGGAGATTTGTTTAGATCACGTCTTTCTGATTCTTATATTAACTTTATGGACGTTTCGATTGTTAATTTTCAATTCAGCCAAGCATATGATGATGCTATTGAAGCAAAACAGGTTGCTGAACAACAGGCTCTACAAGAAGAAAAGAAAAAAGAACGTATTATTATTGCTGCTGAAGCTAAAAAACGTGAGCGTGAATTAGCTGCCGAAGCCCATCTATTTGAAGAAACTCGTAAAGCAGAGGCTATTCTTATTATGGCTAAAAAACAAGCGGAAGCTAATAGGGCTTTAAATGAAAGTATTACCTCTCAATTACTTCAACTCTTTGCTGTTCAATCTTGGGATGGTATTCTACCTAAAGTTATGGGTCAAGGTGGAGTAGTTCCTTTCTTGGATATCACTAAGAGTATAGATAAATAATAAATCGGTAATTTATAGAGAGGGGATTTATTCCCCTCTTTATAATTTTTTCATTGACAAATGTAAGAAATCATACTATAATATTAAAGGTATATAATTAATGAATAACTTTTTTGAAGACGGCAATTGGGATGATGATTTTGGATACAATCCTTATGATGACGAATTACCCCCATTAGAAGATTGGTTAAATAATCCAGCTAATCAAGAATGGGAAAAGACAGCAAATCTTTCTGACTCAGTTATAGAATTAATCAAAACAGAAGATAAAATGACATCATTTCTTCTAAGAACTTTATTGCTTTACTTTAATAACGATTATACAAAAGCAAGAAAATTTATATCTACTTTTTTCAAAAGGCTATATCTTGAAGAAGAACAGGATAAAAAAACAGATGAAATAATGGATGAAATTATGAAACCCGTCACTGATGAAAATAAGTTAGATAACTTACTGTTAGATATGGAACAAATTCCAGAAGAAGTCGAGGAATCTCCTTTAGATGGAATAGATACAATAGATGATTTGTTAGATAAATTTAATAATAACCCTGACGAAAAGGAATAGTTATGACATTTGAAACAGCTATTATTGGCCTTCTAGTTCTCTTTGGAATTTTTGTAGTAGTTTACACTTGTATTATTACTGAATCATTAATCAGTAGTAATAATAAATTAAAATATCAAACAGAACGAGGAAATTATTGGATTAAAAAAGCTACTTGGCTAGAAAGTAGAATGGCTCAAAAAGAAATTTTGTCAGAAATAAATCTACCAGAAGTATGTAGAGTATAATATGTTCAGTTCTTGGTTTAAAAAGAAAGAAGAAAAGAAAGAAGAAAAAATAGATCTTCCGGTTGAAAAACCAAAAGGATTAACATTGGTTATTGCTGGATCTTTAAAAGACTTCGAGAGATGGTGTAAGCTAAACTCTTCTGATTTATCTCAGCAGAACACCAGAAATGTGATTGATTATCTAAATGTTATGGGGCTACCAGTAGAACAAGTAGAGAATATTGTTGTTACTGGAAAATTCTGGAATAATAAGATATTAATGTCCGTACCATTTAGAAATTTTTTCAGAGAATGGGAAGTGTATAATGAAACCAAAATTAAATAAGAATAGTAGAACTAAAGCACTAAAAATATTACGTAAACTAGAAACAGCAGAATGTTTTAATAAGTATGGTCAACAAATTTATACAACTTGGAAACAACATCAAGTAACTCACTTTATATTAGTAAAACACGGCATTACTCAAGAAACATTAGATGACTTTATTGATTTAGATTAAATTTTTCGCTTGACAAATCACGATTATTGTGATATTATTGTATATAGGATATTAATGTTAAATTTATTTGAAAGGAATTGTTATGGCTTACAAAGTTGATATGGCAACAAAAGAAAAAAGGCAGGGAGTTCAGTTTAAGGTCAATGTTTCTAAAAGTGAGTATGGAGAAAACTTACAATTTGTTCAAGGTCTTCTCTCTGATGAAACACTTACTCATATTACTGTAGAAAATCCTTGGCGTGGTCTACAAAAGGGCGGCACTGATCCTCAGTATCGCACTTATAGAAAATCACGAATTATCAATGGTAAATACGGTATTATGAGAATGAATTTTTAATGATTAAAACAATTTGGAATTGGATCAAGAAGAAAACAATCATAACGCCTTGGTTTATATTTGTAACCGTATTGTTGTTGCAATTATTTGATGTATTCGCAACCTATCATTTTATTGCTAATTATGGAAATGAAGCAAATCCTATAGCGAAATTTGCAATAGATAATTTTGGATTCTGTATTGCAGCAATAGGAAAAGTCACATTTGTAAGCATAGCTTCAACATTTTTTACTTTATATAAATATGGAAATGTTCTAAGGATATTTTTAGCCATTAGTTTAATTCCATTATTAACTCATATGGTTTGGTTAATACAACTTTAATTAATAGGATAATTATGAATTATGCAAAAAAGTTTACTGAATTAACTGGTGAAAAATTCAGAGCCACAGCACATCTTACAACAAATAAAAATGGCGTTGAAGAGTGGAGGGCCGTTGTAGATCTTGGTGAGCTTGAATCATATGAAAAGAATATTGGTAGATTAAAAGAATTAATTAGACCCTTAGTTAGATCAAACAAATGTTATCAATTTTTTATTAAAGATGGTAAGATTATAGGTACGAAATGGTTTACTCCTATCTTTAGAGACAAAAAGAAAAAGTTTAAGAAGGATAAAAATGAATCAAGACCCAGACCGAGAAGACAGTAATCAGGAAAAAGATAATTCTGATCCATATTATCAATTATATAAAAGTTTTTCTAAGGCACTAGATATATATTTTCCAAAGGAAGATAATCGGGAACACATATTACATAATGCTTTTATGATTATAGCTTCTTATGGTCTGAAATCTGGATGCACACTACAGGAAGTATTGGGATCTTTTGATACCGCAGGTTTTGAACTAAAATATTTAACTATGTTTTCTCCCCTGCTTATAGATGCAGACGAATTAGACGAAGACTCAGGAGAATTTGATGACACGTAAACTTCATTCCAACGACAGATTTAGATATAAAAAGTCAAAGAGTAGACGAAAAACTGGCGGCATAAAAAAGAACAATAAAGGAAATAATACAAAACCCTATAGAGGACAAGGGCATTGAGCTATTATGAAGCTATCGAAAGTCTATTACAACAATTCTTAGATTCAGATCCCGACTCTATTAAAATTACAACTGAAGATTTTTTATCAGACGAACCGATCCCTTTAAAAACAATTGATAGGATTTCTGAAGAATTATTAAACACACAGTATGTAAAAGATGAAGATGGAAATTACTACTGGCCTTCTATTCAAATAGACGTTTTCCTTCTATTAAACAATGAAAAACATTTCTTTTTCTCTGTTTACGATAAACAGGCTGCAAATGTAAACCTAGCTTATAGTAAAAGTATAGATCGAAATATATTAAATACAGCAATGAAAGATAATGATGAAGAAGTGCAAAAAATAATTAAAGAAGAAATGAAAGAGTATGACGAAGAACCTTCCAGTAATTACTTTAATATCATAGTAGAAGATAAATTTATGACAAAGGATGTTGTTATGAATGCAGGAAAAGAAGTTATTGAATATTGGAGTAAAAAATTTCCAAAATTATCTGAATTACCCCTTGACTTTGTTGCCTAATTATAGTATAATGGGATCATTATGACTGAGATAAAAAAAACACATCTATATTATCAAAGGAAAAAAGACAGAAATTGGTATATTCAAAGTAATGATGGTATAATTGATAATATGGGTTATGCTATTAATGAATACTATGCAAACTTATTTGCAAATTCTTATAATATGAAAGAAATTCTAGATATTGTGCTTAAAGTTCAATATTTAATGAAACCTAGAATGCATAAATTAAATGGAACAAATTTTTATACAACAAATAATAAATATGAAATTGAACAAGATAAAGAAAGCTGTCAATACAATATTTTTGACGTTAATAAAATTACAATAGGTGGTTCATTTTGGGGATCAAAAAAAACTTCCGAATTATATGCTTCATCAGAATATATGGTTGAACAATTAAAATTAGTGGAAAATTTTATTACTATCTCAGATTTATATGATTCAAAAATTCATATGGGGTTATTATCTATGATTGAAGATATATTACACATAATTAAATTTAACAAGTTAAAAATTGGATCGGAATCGCTATGAGAAATCCTGAACGTATAGATAGAATATGCGAAAAATTTAGACAATTATGGCAGAGGTCTCCCGATATGAGGTTTCACCAATTGATTACTGCATTTATGTTTGAAGACAACAGATTTACCGAAGATTACTTTTATGTAGAAGATGAAGAAACGGAATATAAAATTATGACTTATAAAGACTCAACAGAAAATAAAATTAATAAATTGAAAACATTCATTGAAATGTTTCAGAAAACATTAGAAACACTAGATGAAAAAAAAGAAGATGGCACTTTTGATGATTGTGATAGCTGGCACAAAGCAGCAGTAAATGTTCAATTAGAGGCTTGGTATAAAGAATTAGCAAGTTTGCAAAGTGTAGATTTTAAATATGAATGAATTAGAACTTTTAATTGAAATAGCTATACAAGCTACAAGAGTAATGAATGCACTAGAAGAATATGGTGCAGGGATAGTCCCACATTTAATGGACACTGATGAAAACTGTGGACAAAAACTTAGAGAAGCTATTCAGGTTCACGAAGAAAGATATGGAGGTCTTAAAGTATGAAATATATTAATAATAAACTTAAAAATAAAACATTTGAAGATCTAGAATATGACATAATGAAACATATAAACAATAATTCAGTTTTAAAGCCAGTATATAAAGATATCTTAAAGAATAACTTTGAAATAGATATATGTAAAATTATAGAAAACAAAGATCTGAAATATGATAATTACAATAGAACTTCTTTTTTCTTTAAGAAAGATGGAGAAGGATATATGGACTGGGAGATAGAGATAAGAGATGAAGGAATAAGTATTGCTAATGATTTTGTCGCAACTATAATATTAAATCACAGTCCATTCAAATATATTAAAATAGTAAAATTTATAATAGAGTCTCACGAAGACAATATTTATGACCGTATTTATAAAAAGAATATAATATCTAAAATTATAAAAAAGATGGAAAAATTATACAACCTTTAAGAAATGAGTGGATTATAATGCTTATAGCAATCGTTGGCGGTCGAGACTTTGATGATTACAATAAATTATGTAGAGTTTTAGAACCTTACAAAAAACATTGCACCTATGAAGTTTGTGGAGAAGCAAAAGGCGCAGATTCTCTTGGTAGAAAATGGGCAGAAGAGAATAATATAGAAGTTGAAAGCTATCCTGCTCTTTGGGATGTTCACGGTAACGCCGCAGGGCCAATTAGAAATCAGCTAATGGCCGAAGAGTCAGATTTTATTGTAGCCTTTTGGGATGGAAAATCTCGTGGAACAAAGAATATGATAGATAATTGTTTAAAGTTAAATAAAAATATATTGGTGGTGTTTTATGATAAGTGAAAAACAAAAATATACTCATAAAGCTTTATTCGATTGGTTAAGTAAAAATATTCCTAAATCACCTCCTACCGAAACTTGGATAAGTGACAGTTCCCACATTCTTAGAATAGATCTGTGTGACGGATCTTTTTCTATTGATGGAGATGGTAAAATTGAATTTTGCATACTGGAAAAATTAATATGAAGTTTGAAAACGAAATTTTAGTTGGAGCATTATATGATTTATTATGTCGTGGAACGCAAGACAAATGTTACAGTGACGCAGCTTGTGGATATGCACATTGTTGTTGGGATGTAGGTGTATTTAATTTAGATCAGTATTTATATGTGTTTGAATATTCTAAATTACAAAAAATTGATATGTCTTTTACAAAATTTTTAGAAAAAATAAAGGAAATTAAGTAATGACTAATAAAATTTTTATCGACACAGAATTTATTGAAGCTGGACCAAGCCACCCTATTAGGTTAATTAGTATTGGTATGGTTGATGAACAAGGTAATGAATACTATGCTATTGATGCTAACTGTGACTACTCTAAAGTAAGCCCTTGGGTGATTGAAAATGTATTACCACATTTAGATATGAGTTACGCAAAAGATAGAAATACAATTAGAAGAGAGATATATGATTTTGTAAATATGACACTTGGATATAAAGATGATGATGTAAAAGCTTACAGTAAAAGACCAGAATTTTGGTCTTATTATGCAGATTATGATTGGGTGATATTTGCTCAGATATTTGGCACTATGGTAAAAATACCATCAAATTTTCCTCACTTTTGTATGGACATTAAACAATATGCAGAATTTTTAGGTAATCCAACACTTCCTGAAAGCAAAGAAGTATTACATAATGCGTTGTCAGATGCAAGATGGCACAAACAAATGTATGATTACTTAGTAAAATATGAAAAAGAAATGATTGGTACTTAATATGAATAGAACAAAAAGATTAGCGGTTGAATTTGATGGTTGTATTACAGATTTAATGTGGCCTCAAATCGGAACGATTAAACACGGAGCACGAGAAACATTAAAAAAGTTTCAATATGATGGATGGATTGTAATCATTCATTCAACTAGAAATAATATAACCTTTGATAATAATGAGAATCAAGAGTTGCTCAAAAAAATGAAAGAATTTCTTGATGAACACGATATTCCATATAATTTTATTGATGATGGGAAAAACGGCAAAGTGATAGCTGATAAATATCTAGGACATAGGTGTGTCAATTTCATTGATTGGAGAAATGCCCACACTGAAATTTTGTATGGACGTAAGGCAACAAGAAATGAAGATCCAACATTAAGGCCGAGACATAATCCAGATAGTTATATAGATGGAATGGGAGAAGTTTAAATGAATAAACATATTGAGAATGTAAAAGAATTTCATCGTCACGCAAAACAAGGAATTGCAGACAGACCAAATATTCCTAGTGAAAAAGTTCGATTACTTAGAGCAAAACTAATACTTGAAGAAGCTATTGAAACAATTCACGCTATGGGTGTTGATTTTGGTGTTGGTATTGGAGATGGTCAATTTACTCATCCATACGAATTTAATTTTTTTGAATTTGCAATATCTGAAGATAAAGAATGTGATTTAGTGGAAGTTGCAGATGGCTGTGCCGACTTAACTGTTGTTACTACGGGTACACAGATTGAATTTGGAATTCCAATTGAGGAAGTTCAAGAAGCGGTAGATCAAAGCAATCTTGCAAAATTTACAGGAGATTATAAAATCCGAGATGATGGCAAAGTAATTAAACC
>SDBT01015269.1_pt1 | contig 12211 bp, 9 predicted proteins | sample 2277101 | NCBI WGS metagenome assembly SDBT01 (sample SAMN10404973, study PRJNA504765) | marine sediment metagenome | isolation source: marine sediment core GS10_PC15, 103 cmbsf | place: Arctic Ocean: Southern Knipovich Ridge | collected 2010
TAAAAATGATATCAGGCTAATCATTTCCAAAAAAGGCGAAAGGAACTGGAAGGAACTACTCCAGCAATATACCCAGAAAAATTTTAAATCTCATCCTGATTACAAAATTATTAAAGAAACAGGGCCTCCCCATAAAAGAAAATTTGTAATAGGCGTAAAAATTAATCACAAAATGCTTGGAAAGGGAACAGGAGACAACAAAAAACAGGCAGAGCAGAAAGCCGCAAAATCAACCTTGTTTAAATACTTCCGTAAGTATCTAAATGAAACGACCCTTTACAAAAATCAATGATTTTTGTAAAGGGTGTGGTTATTTTATACCAATCCCGCCTTCAGTAAATCCTGAACATCAACCAATCCAATGGGAAAATCTTTTTTATCGACTACCACTAATTCATCAATTTTATTTTCTTTCAAAACCTTAAAGGCCTCGGCAGCCAGTTTATCCTTGGTAATAGTGAGCGGTCTTTTAGTAATAACCTGATTTATTTTCTGTTCTAAAAGGTTAGTCTCGCTTTCCAGCCGCCGGCGAAGATCTCCATCAGTAAAAATGCCCAGTAGTCGACCGTTATTGTCCACCACGCTGGCGCATCCGGCCCGGGCCCTGGTAATGGCCACCAATACCTCTTTAACCAGTTTATCCCCGGCCACAATAGGATTTTCTCTCCCGCTACGCATAATGTCCTCTACTTTAAGAAGTAATTTTTTCCCTAAAGCCCCGCCGGGATGTAAAAAGGCAAAGTCGGTATGAGTAAATCCCTTCCGGATAGCAGCTGCTACAGCCAGCGCATCGCCCATAGCTAACATCGCAGTGGTAGAAGCGGTCGGCGCAAGGTTAAATGGACAGGCCTCTTTTTTAACTCCAATATCCAAAACTGCCTCACTGTTTTTAGCCAGAGTCGAGGCGAGATTTCCAGTCAAAGAAATAAGTCTTGCGCCTATCTTCTTAATAATTGAAAGGAGCCGAATTATCTCGTCAGTCTCCCCGCTATTGGAAAAGACAATTACTATGTCGTCCTTGGTTACCACCCCCAAATCGCCATGCACAGCTTCCGCCGGATGGAGAAATAAACTCGGGATTTTCATTGAGGCCAGGGTTGCCGAAATCTTTCTGGCAATTATCCCCGGTTTGCCCATTCCGGTAATCACCATTCTGCCCTTGCAGCCGCAAATCATATCCACTGCCTTTTTAAAGCCTTCTCCCAAACGAGGTATAAGAGAAGAAATTGCCTCTGCTTCGGTTCTTAATACCTCTTTAGCTTGTTCAATGCTATTCATATCCGCGTAACTACAGGCTTCCGCCTGTAGTATCCTGATCCTGATATTCCCCACACGCCTGCCTACCGGTAGGCAGGGAAGTTGTGGGGTTCTTTTTCACAATTTTGTCTATTTCTTTAACCTGTTTCAGAAGATCTTCTAGTTTATCCAGTTCCAGCATATTTGGACCGTCACAGGGAGCCCTGTCAGGATTACGATGAACCTCTACAAAAATCCCGTCGCATCCCATTGCGACAGCAGCCCTGCACAAACCGGGAATAAAGCCCCGCTGGCCGCCAGAGGAAACACCCCTTTCTCCGGGAAGTTGAACAGAGTGGGTGGCATCATATATAACCGGATAACCAAATTTTCTCATAATATCTAACGAGCGCATATCGCTGACTAAATTGTTATATCCAAAACTTACGCCCCGTTCCGTAAGAAGAAGGCGGTGGTTCCCTGTCTTAGCTATCTTTCCAACGACGTTCTGCATATCTGCTGGACTCATAAACTGTCCTTTTTTAATATTAACGGCTTTGCCGGTAAGGGCACAGGCTGTAATCAGGTCTGTCTGTCTGGACAATAAAGCAGGAATCTGAATGATATCCAGAACGGTCTTTGCTATCTCAACATCACTCCGGCAGTGGACGTCGCTTAAAACCGGTACACCTGTCTTTTCTCTGATCATCCTCAATATCTCCAGGCCCTGCTTGAGGCCCGGACCACGGAAAGAGTCAATGGAAGAACGATTGGCCTTGTCATAACTGGACTTAAAGATAAAGGGTAGACCCACCTGTTCGGCAATTTTCTTAATTGCCTCGGCGTGAAAAATAGCGTCCTGTCCATCTTCAATAACACAGGGACCGGCAATCAAAACAAGGGGGTTTGCACCGCCAATCTTTACCTTACCTACGGTTATTTCTCTCGTCATATCTCTGTATCTCGTCCTTTGCGTTTTAGCAATCTAGCTTAATTTCTTTCTAACCTTTTCCAAGTCACGCGGAGTATCTACACTGATAGAGTCGCATCCTGCATCGATAACTTTTATTTTATAGCCATGCTCTAAAGCACGCAATTGCTCAAGCTGCTCCGCCTGTTCTAAAAAAGATGGGGTAAGGTTTGCAAAAGTAAACAAAAAATCCTTGGTATAGGCATACATCCCGATATGTTTATATGCGTCGTGCGTCGTGCGTCGTGCGTCGTGCGTATAAGGTATTAAGGAGCGAGAGAAATATAAGGCAAAGTCGTCCTTGTCAGTTACTACTTTAACGACATTCGGGTCGTTTAATTCATCACTATCCTCGATTCTATATCTCAAAGTCGCCACCTGGATAGAGGTATCCTCCAGCAAGATCCTGGCTAACTCATCAATCATGCTGGAGTTAATTAAAGGCTCATCGGCCTGAATGTTTATAACTACTTTAACATCCAAAGGATTGACTACTTCGCAAATCCTGTCTGTGCCGCTAGAATAGTCTTTAGAAGTTAAAACGGCCTTTCCCTCGAAGGTCTCTGCTGCCTTAATTACCCTTTCATCATCAGTCGCTATAATCAGATCTTCCAACATGGTGGATTTGCTGGCTGCCTCCCAAACCCATTGAATCATAGTACGACCGGCAATGTTGGCCAGTACCTTGCCCGGGAATCTGGAAGATTCAAATCGTGCCGGAATTACACCGATAACGTCCATACTTTATTCCTTTCCTTTATAGTCCATAAAAGGCGGTATCAGAGTATCAGAGTATCAGAGTATCAGAGCAAAAGTTAAAAGTTTTTACTTTGATATTTGATACTTTGATACTGATTTATTCTCTCCAGCAGTTCTTTCTGTGTTGCTACTGCTACCCCTACTTTTCCGACCACAATCCCGGCTGCGTAATTCGAGACATGGGCAGCCTCTTTCATGCTTGCGCCGCTGGCCAGGGCAAGACTAAATGCCCCAATCACCGTATCACCTGCTCCAGATACATCGAAAACCTCCTGGGCCACAGTAGGAATACGCGTTACATTCCCGGACGCCTCAAACAGGCACATTCCTTCTTCGCCAAGGGTAACCAAGACTGCCTGGCTGCCTAAATCATCTAATAAAGTCCTGCCTATTTTAGCCAGGGCGTCATTATCATCAGTGCCTTTCATTTTAATCCTGGTCGCTGTCTGCGCCTCATGATGATTAGGCGTAATGACAGTCGCTCCTTTATAATAGGAAAAATGGTCTTCTTTTGGATCAACGCTTATCATCTTTTTATGTTTTCTGGCAATTGCGAAAACCTCGCTGAGCAACCGGGGACCAACTACACCTTTGCCATAGTCTTCGATTAAAATAATATCTATTAAAGCAATCTTCTCGCGGACAAATGTTAGAATTTCCTCAATTACATTATCGGCAATAAGATTACCGTCTTCTCTGTCCACCCTTACCACTTGATGTTGATGGCGGGCAAATATCCTGGTCTTCAAGGTGGTGGGCCGAGAACTGTCAACAATTATTCCGTCAAGGTTCATCCCCCTGTTTTTCAAAACCTCCCTCAATCTCCGGCCATAGACATCATCACCGATTACCCCGCAGGAAATGACTTTTCCACCGAGGGCATGAATATTATTAGCCACATTGAGGGCCCCGCCGGGCCTGGATGATTCAGATTTAACCCTGACAACCGGAACTGGTGCCTCAGGCGAAATGCGGGACACCTCTCCCCAAACAAACTCATCAAGCATAAAATCACCAATGACCAGAATTTTAACCTGATTAAAGCTGGAAATAATCTTTTTCAATCCTCTATCATCCATTGTCTTATTAAGTTTAAGCCCCCAATCTCCGTTAGTTATACCACTTTTTCCTGAAAAAATCAACCATCCAGCATCCGACGGGCCGTTCCATAGACCTGGTCAGGAGAAATAGATTTCATACATTCGCGACTATAGCTGCACTCTGCCTCCTCGCAGGGAGAACATTTAACCCTGGGGTGAACAATAACATCCCGACCGCCGGTAGGACCATATTTATGCCAATTCGTGGGTCCAAATATGGCCAGGGTAGACACATCCAAGGCAACGCTCATATGCATCGGAGCGCTGTCATTGGTGATATGCAAAATGCATCTTTTAAGGATGGCTGCCGTCTCCCTCAGGTTGGTCCGGCCGCTTAAATCAATCGGATTACGCCTCATCATCTGAATTATCTTCCTGATTAAGGGCCTATCCTCTCTGTCACCAATCATAATTATTTTAACCTTTTCTTTTTCAACTAATCGGTCAGCAACCTCGGCAAAGCCATTTGCAAGCCATCTCTTAATATCACTGCGCGCGCCAGGACTGATAGCCACAACCCTGTCCCCGGCACCAATCTGGGCCTTGTCGATAAGTTCATTTGCACGAGAGACATCGCCTTCTCCGATCCAGATAAAGAAAGGGGCTTGCTCTACAGATATTCCCAAAGAAGTCAATTTATAGAGATGCCTCTCCTTCATGTGAACAATATCCGAAGGAGGTTTCGACAAAAGGTTAGTTCTATACCTGGTGCCGATAAGCAAAGGAAATATACTATTGCGTAAATCAATCACTAAATCGTATTTTTGCTTACGCAGTCGGAATATCAATTTTGACTTTTTCTTCGCTGAAATAAGTTTATCATAAACAATTAAATTTATCCCTGGTGCGCCTTCAAGCAACCCCCTTGCCCGGGGACCAAGCATAACGTTCAATCTGGCATCCGGAAACTCTCTTTTTAAAATAGCAATTACCGGGGTAGTCAAGATTACATCACCGATATTGGTTAAGGTAATGACCAAAATTTTTCTAACATTTTTAAGCATCTCAAATTGTCCGCTCCGCAAAGAACACAAAAATCTTTGCGCTCTTTGCGATTATTTTCTTTTGCGCTCTTTGCGATTTAGCAGTTTTACTGCCTTTGACACGTCTTCGGCGGTTATTGCCTTCATACAGCGGTTGTCCGTGCAGGAAGTATCATAACAGGGCACCTGGCAGCCTATATCTTTCCAAAGTACGGTGTAATTACCTCTGCCATAGGGGCCGGTAATCCGGGGAGAAGTAGGGCCAAACAACCCAATCACCCTGGCCCCCCGCGCCACGGCAATGTGCATTGGGCCAGAGTCAGCCGAAATAACCAGGTCTGCCCTGTCCAACAGGGCCCCTAATTCATTCAAGTCAGTCCTTCCGCAAAAAGATATTGACCGGTGCCTCATTAAAGCAGCTATTTGTCTAGCCCGTTGTTCATCTTTAAGGCCTCCGGTAATGATAATCCTGGCCTTATATTGCTCTACCAGCTTATCACCAACTTCGGCAAATCTCTCCAGCGGCCAGCGCTTCGGACCCCAGTTACCACCGGGGTTAAGAATTACTATAAAATCATTTTTATCTATATTCTGTTTATCCAGGATTTGTGAAAGCCAAACCCTGTCCTGATCTGATATATAAAATTCGCAAAATCCAGCTTCTGTATCTATCCCTGCCGACCGAACCATATTTAAAAAATATTCCACCTTGTGCAATTTCTCGCCGGGAACAGCTATCTTTTCGGTCAACAAAAACCCTCTTCTTTTGGTACTATAACCAATCCTCTGAGGAATCCCGGCTAAATAAATCAACAATGCCCTGGTAAAAGAACGGTGGAAAATAAAGGCTTTATCAAAATGCCTCCGGCGCAACTGGCTGATAAACCTAAACTTACCCGCTAAAGTCCGGTGTTTTTCGTCCTGATCATAAATGATAATTTCATTTATAAAGGGATTGTGTTCTAATATCTGGCGACAACGAGGAACTACCAGAATCGCTATATGGCTGTCAGGATATTTTTTTCTAATAGCCTTTATGGCGGGCGTAGAAAAAAGTACATCTCCTAACCAGTTTACCTCGAAAATCAATATCTTCATAATTTAAAGTATCAAAGAGTCATAGAGTTAGAAATAAAGCATTATTACACAGATTTAAGTACTGATTGCACAGATATGATCTGTTAACCAGTTAGCGGGTTCGCCAGTTAGCGGGTTCTCAAATAATTCTTTCCAAACATCTATATCATCAAATCTTTTTATCTTCATTTTTTCTTCAACCCGCTAACTCGCCAACCGGCTAACCCGCTAACCATTTAATCTGTAATCTGTGGTTCTGTGGTTCTGCCTTTATAGAACTTCTTTATAAACATCAACTATCTGGCTGACCACCTTGTCTAATGAAAAACCCTGAATGCCCAACTCTCTGCCTGCCCGACCCATCTGGGAGGCCAATTTTTTATCATCCAAAAGCCGAAGGAGTGCATATATCAAACTAGACACATCTTTGGGGGGAACCAAAAAACCAGTCTTATTATCCTTAACCAGGGTGTAAATCCCCCCTACGTTAGATGCTGCTATCGGTAAGCCACTCACCATCGCCTCCAGAATAGAAAGGCCGAATCCTTCCTGCCAGAAAGCGGGAAAGGCAAAAATATCCATAATAGCTAAAACATCCTCTACCTTTTTTAATGGCCCGGTAAAAAAGACATTGGCAGTAATATCAAGCCTCTTTGCCAAATTAATCAACCGGTCTTTTTCTTCCCCTCCTCCTACTATTAAAAACTGGGTTCGGGGTCTAACTTTTAATATCTCTTTGGCGGCATGCAAGATATACTCCTGGCCTTTGACCTTAACCAATCTTGCAATATTACCTACCACCTTGCCTTTTTCTTTTAAACCATAATCTTTTTTTATCTTTTCCTTTTCCTCTTTTGAGTAATGCCTGGAAAAACGGCCTGGATCTAATCCATTATGAACCAATCTTACCTTGTCTTTGGGAAGCTTGAAGTAATTAACGAGATTTTCTCTTACCGGCTCTGAAATAGCAATGACCTTATCTCCCCAGCAGGGAAAAATTCTTCTGATCAGCCGCTTTTTGTAAATACCATGACAGGTAGTAACATAGGGGATTTTGGTCAGCCTTGATACATGGTGAGCAAGCAGCTGAGCTATGCGGGTCTGGACGTGAATCAAATCTATATTTTCTTTATTTACCAGTCCAACAAGAACAGAACCCGCTCGAAGCAACAAAGGACTGATTTCTTTCTTGGTCCGGATATTAATCTTGAAATGAGGGATATTTTTCTTGTTTAGTTCTGTAAGCAACTCTCCTCCGCTGGAAGCCACTATCGCACGATGCCCATTCTTCTTTAAGGCCTCAGCCAGCCAGATCGTGTAGTTGCTTATTCCGCCGATGTCCAGATGCGTTGTCAGTAATAAAATATTCATAGTAAATCCTTACATTTAAATTGTTATATTGCTAACCTGCTAACGAATAACAAGTTAATAGGTTAACAATTTAGCAATTTATTTCAGCTGTCTTTTTACAGCGTTTAGCACCTCACCAACCGTAATCTTTTCCATACAGATATGCTTCTTATAACACCTGTCTCGATAACAGGGACTACACCTTAAGTCCTTTCTGATGACGATATGGTTATTGCCGGGAGGCAAGTGCCGTACTGGATCAGTCGGCCCGAATAAAGCTACCAGTTTTGTACCCATCGCCGCGGCCACATGCAGGGGTGCGCTGTCCCCACTAATAAATACCTGACAGCGCCTGATTAAGCAGGCCAGCTCTGCGAGGGAAGTTTTGCCGACAGCATTAATTGTTCTCCCTTCTATCAAAGAGACAAGTTTTTGGCTACGATGTTGTTCTGATTCCTGGCCGGTAATTACAACCATTGCCCCCAGTTCTTGTGACAATCTAGCCCCCAGCTCAGCAAATCTTGCCAGAGGCCATCTTTTGGTCTCCCATCTTCTGCTGCTACCCGGAGTTATACCGATTAAAAGCTGGCCGGATGACAAGCCTTCCTCTGAAAGAAAATCTGAAATTGCTCTTTCATCCCCTTCTGAAGGCCAAAGTTCCAAATCATCATTTATCTCACCTATCCCCAAAAGATTTAAAACCCTGAGTTGATGCCGCAGGGGTGGCATGATAGTTCTAAACTCACCAGCCTTATCGGTTAAAAGAAATCTGCCAATTCCCCGATTATATCCATATCTTTTCGGCGCACAGCTCAAATATGAAATCAAGTGACTCCTGAAATTATTCTGTAAATCTATCACTAAATCAAAATCCTCCCCTCTCAGCCTGCTACTTAATTTAAGAGTATTTTTTAAGGAATGGTCCTTTTTTTTGCGGTCATAAACAACTATGTAATCCAAATAGGGACATCCTCGGATAATTTCACGGTGAGCCGGTTCAACCAGAAGGGTAATTTTGCCAGCCGGAAATCTCTTCCTGATGGCCCGGAAGCTTGGAATAGCCAGGATTAAATCACCAGCCGCTCCAAACTTGATAATCAATATTTTTGTTTCTTTTTTTACTTCTTCATAGACCTTGATAGTTCGCCGGGCCATTAAGTCCAGGCTGAACTCCCTGGCTACTTTTTCCCGAGCTGCCCTGGCCAAAGAGAGGGCAAAATCTCTGTCTTTAATAAGGCGGCTAATCGCTGCGGCCATCTGTTCAGGGTTTTGCGGAGAAACCAATAGACCTGTCTTGCCATCATCTATAATATCTACTACCCCACCCACATTGGTAGCCACTGTTGGCACGCCAACCGCACCAGCCTCTATCAATACCCTGCCAAAGGATTCCGGAGCTAAACTGGCCATCACCAGGATATCCAGTCCAGCTAAAATAGCCGGTATATCCTCCCGGGTACCCAGAAATTTAACATATGGAGATAGGCCTAACCGCCTGACCAATAGTTTTACCTCTTCTTTATAGTCATCCTTACCAGGCGCGCTATCACCAATTATTAAAACCTTTAATTTAGGAATCCTTCTGACGATCCGGGAAATAGCCCTGATGAAATAGATATGGCCTTTTATGGGGCTAATCCGGCCTACAATCCCAACTATTACTTCCTGTCCCGGTCCATTGGTTTTGTCTTTTTTCTCTACATTAAAGGCGGATAAATCTACTCCCCGCGGAATCAAACAAATCTTTTCCCGACGGACCTTAAAAGCATCTATCATATGTCTGGATATCACCTGGCTGGGGACGATAACTCTTTTTCCCCATCCCATCACCTGGCTGAAAAAATGCTTGCTATAATAACCATGGGCAGTGGTAATAAATCTTGCATTGGTCTTTTTGCAGGCAAAATAGGCTATCAGTGCGGGGACCCGACTGCGGGCATGAACTATATCTACACCCTCTTTCTTTATAATATCAGCCACTTTTTTAATCACCAACAAAATAGAAAAAAGTGATTTTCTGTGCACCGGCAATAAATAGTGTTTTGCACCCATTTTCTGCAACTGTTCAACCAGACGACCACCGTTAGATATAACTACAGCCTGATGGCCGCGTAGAATCAGCCTGCGGGCCAAATCAATCGTCCCCCGCTCAACTCCACCAACATTTAATTCCGGAAGAATCTGGAGAATTTTCACTGATATAACCTCGATTCAGCAGTTTAACAGTTTAGCAATTTAACAGCTTATCTTTCACTGCCTCTCTAACTGCCTGATTATCTCTAAGCGTTTTGATTGGTCTCTTTTCCCGCCAGACCTTTCTGACCGTATCGTAAAGATTATCTGAGGAACAAATGCTCAGATAGTTGCCCTCGGCAAGCCGGTTGACCAACCTGGTGTGCTTGGAAATAGACCCTGCGCCCGGCCTTTTTCTATCCAGTTCAAAAACTATTACATAGCGGGATGCTGCCAGTGATTCTGAAATCATAGAAACACTATCGGAAGAAATCACTATTATCTGGCTCAATCCTAATATTGCCTCTGCTGTCTGGGGCGGGTTTAACTCATTGGCAATAACCAACAACTTACATCTCTCCTGGCTGGCCAAATAATCCTTGAGGTATTTGCTGACTTCCAGGGAAGTCCTCCGGGAAGTAGTCGCCAGTACCTCGGCATCCAGGGCTTCGGCTGCCCTAGCTAACTCGCTGACTATCTGACTAATTCTGCCTTTAGAAAAAATATATTCTCTATTCTCGCCCCCGACAAACAAGCCGATGCGTAACTTTTTTGATAAACCAAGCCGTTTCTTAAGCTGCTCAGACTGTTCTCTCAGATAGTCCGGATTAACCAAATTCGGGGCTCCCAGCGTAGTCAGGACGTTTTCTCTTTTTAACGGGTGATCATGCTCAGGAACAATCACCAGACTGAACCTTTTAAAACTCCACAATCCTGGTTTCATCAAGACAACGTTCTTTGCCTCATTTGCCCGGGTCAAAATAAGATTTATCGCAACAAGACCCGAGCCGGCCGAAATGATTATGTCTGGGGTTTTGTTCAAATCTGCCACTTGCCGGTAAGAATTTTTGTCCAGGCAAAATTTAACACATCTCAGGCACTTTCGGCAATAAGGAGAAGCAAAAAATGCTAAACATGCTGCCAGAAATCTGAACAGACGATTCTTATATCTTAGTCTAATTATCTGAAGGGTAGAACAGGGAACCTCTCTGGCTACTGCCAATGACTGTTTCAAGTGCCCTGGCCGGCCATCATCCAGCACCAGAACCGTCTTTTTTGAAGAAAAGACCCCTTCTAAAACACTATCCAGCTCATTTTGACCTTTAGTTATTTTTAACTTAATAGCTAAACAAAAAAGGTCTATTGGCAGGCCGTGACCTTTAACAATATTTTTTAACTTTACCGCATCTTTTTCAGTCGTAATGACATTCTTTATCCCTAAATTCTCACATCGGGCAATAATATCTTTTAGATCCGCTGTCCCATACTGATAATGATCAAGAAATCTGAATTCACTAACTACCCTGGCGCCCAGGCGTTCAACCAGAGCCTTGAATGAAACAGGGTCGCCTATGCCGCTTAATATGGCCACCTTTTTGTTCTTGATTTCTTCGAGGCCAAATTTTTCTCCGCTGATTAATCTGGATAGATGTGAGGGGCTATGTACTGCTTCAATTATAGGGGCCAACGGATTTATCCTGCCAAGCTCCTTTTCCAAATTAGCTATATTCTGTTTATCAACTAAATCGGTCTTGGTAATAACGAACAATCCGGCCCGGCGCAGTCCGTTAAGCGGCTCCCGTAAAATTCCCCGGGGAATAAGCCTTCTGTTCCCGAAGGGATTCAAGGCGTTCACCACTACCAGGTCAATGTCTCTTTTGAGACGCCAATGCTGGAAGCCGTCATCGAGGATGACCGTATCAATTCTATATTCATTTATCGCTGCGGTACCGGCCTTCAAGCGATTCCGATCAGCTAAAACCGGAATATCTGAAAGCGTATCTTCTAAAAACTTGTATTCGTCACGGCCATACCCCCTGGTCAAAACTGCCACCTTTTTTCCCTGAGCAGATAATTTTTCAGCCAGCATCTGAACAACCGGTGTCTTGCCTGTCCCACCCCAGGTAATATTTCCAACGCTGATAACTCGACAATTTAAACGATACGACCTGAATATGGTACTATGATAGGCAAACAGGACGCACTTAACGCCTGCGTAATAAATAACCGAAGCCACCGATAAAAAAGACTCAATGACCTTATCGATGACTGTCTTTCTTTTATCAGTAGCTAATGAATATAGATATTTCCTCATCTGTTACGGAATCTCGCCTGCCTTTCGGAGGGAAAACCTGGCAAGGCTTGGACCAATGATCTCGTATATAATCGTAGTGCCCACAATTGTAGAAAATATTATCTCGCCGACTTCAGGAAAGCTGGCCTTGGCAATCAAGGCAACACCCAGGGCCACACCGGCCTGGGGAAGCAGACCCAGGCCCATATATCTTTTTATGCCGCGGGAGGCCCTGGACAAACATCCCCCTAAATAGGCCCCTCCTATTTTACCCAGACTACGAAAGATTATATAACAAAGCCCCAGCCCACCTAACACTTTTAACAATCCTATATCCAGATTTGCTCCGGCCAGGACAAAAAAGAGCAGATAGAATGGGGAATCTATGCTTCTTAAGGCATCAAAGAATTTAAAAGACAACTTATTAAAG
>SDBT01015270.1_pt1 | contig 12211 bp, 13 predicted proteins | sample 2277101 | NCBI WGS metagenome assembly SDBT01 (sample SAMN10404973, study PRJNA504765) | marine sediment metagenome | isolation source: marine sediment core GS10_PC15, 103 cmbsf | place: Arctic Ocean: Southern Knipovich Ridge | collected 2010
ATATGGGTTCTGCTCAGTCCCCCTCTTCCTTGCGGTCTGACTCTAAGCAGATACTTTTTATTGATGAGGTTGACTCTGCCCCCGAACAATTAACAACGGGTGAAGGTAATTACGTTGATGTTGCGGGTGGACGCACCGAGGCATTTCTCTGGAAAAGGAAAATCATGCGATTGCCTACCCCAACAACATGGGAGAGGTCGTTAATATATAAACTGTTTAAACTTGGAGACCAACGAGAATATTATGTCCCGTGCAAAAAATGCGGCAATCATTTCTATCTGGAATTTAAACAATTGGTACCTGAATTTAAAGGTGGGTTTCTTGAGCTTGCATGGTTAAAATGCCCCCACTGCGATGAGCCTCATTTTAATTCCGATAAAACAGAAATGTTAAAAGTAGGCAACGCGTTCTGGAAACCAGAGGCAATCTCAACAAATAAGTATCGGCGCTCATATCATGTCAGCAAGTACATGGTCCCTGTGGGCATGGCGACATGGACTAATATATACCAAGAATACCTAAAAGCCAAAAGGGCTGGCCCGGAAGGCATGCGAACATTTGTCAACTTACAGTCAGGCCTACCTTACAAAGAAATAGGAGTCAGCCCGCCACTTGAAAAGGTAATGGAGCTCAAGGGCGGATATCGCAGCCGAGAGATCCCTGAGGGCGCTTTATTTCTAACGTGCGCCCTTGACGTCCAGCAGGGTAGTAAGAAGGATCCGAATAAGCCTCCGCGTCTTGAGATGGAAGTGTTAGGCCATGGCCACGAGTTCCGGACCTGGAGCATTGAGTATAAAGTTTTCACGGGCAGGATATGGCGTATAGATAAATCCACGGGCGTGATGGATGAAATAACAGGTGGAGCCGCAGAGGCCGAGAAGACAGATAAAAAATTATATAAAATTGAATATGATTTTGGAGTTGACAATGCATACAAAGGAGCGTACTCAGAGTTTCATGACTGGGCGCTGGAGAATTTCACGTACACCCGTTCCGATGGTCTCAAGTTTACCCCTCGCATAGTTTTCATTGACTCAGCAGATCCGATAACCATGCAAGCCGTTTATCAATTTTGCCGCCGTCCTGAATGGAAAAACACGTTCCCTATTAAAGGACGTGGCGCAATCAAACGCAAGATGAAGGGCGAGACCGGGGACGAGGCAGATGATAACTCCATGATTAAATACCGTCCTCACCGCGACCCCACCACGCGCGAGATTGAATTCTATAACATATCCACCTGGCACTATAAGGCCCACCTGTTTAATAACCTCACGGTCAAGCGTATTCCGTTCGATCCGCAGAACCCGCATTTCTGTGACTTCCCTCAGGATTACTCGGAGGAATATTTCAATCAATTAATTGCAAGCGACAAAATGCCGGACGGTAGTTTTAAAAATAAGGAGAGGGCTCACGAGGCGCTCGACATCCGCGTATATAATTTATGTGCCGCCGATGTATGGCTGGCCTCCAGGATGGTGTATTACCGCAAGCACATGATGGCAGGGCAGTCCAGGCGCCCGGTGCATAAGCGCAGGTCACAGCTTGAGATTGATGGCATGATAGATTTTAAATATACGCTGCGGATGCTGGAGCGCGAGACAGCGCGGCTGGAAGTGAAATAAAAAAGGGCGACCCGATATGAGCCGCCCTTTTTGAATAAGTTTTTTAGTATAAGGTTTATGTTGTTTTTGTTTCAAGGGGGTTTAACTTCTTCCCCGCATGGTGCCCTCCTTAAATGTTTAGTTTGGCAGGTTGTTCCTATAACACCAACCTGTACTTCAAAAGTAATGTACCACCACCTTAATAAATGTTTTACATCATGTGCCTGATTTTACCACCTAGCTGCCTGGATGTCAATGGTTTAAACAGGTCCGCAGCTATCGCCAAACGCACCCGCTGGCATTTCCCATTTATCAAGTATCACTGGTTCAGTGTATTTCTCAGATAGTGCTTGAGAAACAAACTCAGTATTTTTTGTCTGGATATAAGGCGTACCATCAAGAATCAACTCTGGGATAGATTTTTTCCTGTTGATGGTTCTTTTAAATAGTTTTTCATAATAAACGATCCTATCAACATGGCCAGGAGCAATTTTATTAAGGCTTGCCCATTGATCTTTTGAGCCAAATATACAAGAAGCACAACTCACACGGCCCCATCCAAGCTTATATGCAGGATGGGGATTTATATTATACTTTCTAATAATAGCCCAGACCTGTTTCTCTGGCCAACTATGAACTGGCCTCCATTGGTCAATATGCCTTTTCTTTTTTCCGAAGCGTCTATCAGATTTATCTATTTGAAATGTTTTGTATTTAGCCCGGCCTGGACTTTCCTCTGCCCTTTCCCCTGTAATAAATAGAGTTTTAGAATTATTAAATCTAGACTGATTGTTCAATGCAATTGAACAGACATCTATTTTAAGATAAGCAGAGCACCACCTAGCACTCAAATCAGCGGCAACTTGTGGGAATTTCATTCTAGTATTTTTCTTACCTCGGACACCGCCAACCTGTATTATTTCTCCAAGGTGATCTTCAAAACATGTTGGTTGAGTTAAAGAATTTTCTCTGAGCATTTCACCTTTAAAACCGCCAACTTTCCAAGCAAATCTAATAGGCACTTCTAATGCAGTGGCAACCTTAAGACAATAATCAGTAGTTATCGGCCAATCCATAAATCGTTCCGAGTTCCCATCAACATCATAGTGCCAGAGTTCTATTTGATTTTTATTAACTCCAAGTTCAAGTAAATATAAAAGACATGCTAGAGAATCTTTACCGCCTGAAAAGGCAACGATGATATTGTCGTATGAATTTAATTCTGATGTTGTCATATTCCTGTCTCCGTTTTCTCCGCGTGTAGGATGCGCGGCCCCCGTTAAATTATTAGCAGATTGAGTTTTTTGTTATCCTGATCTGACCATTGTTGTAAACGTTCATCCAGTAAAACTTTTCCCCTTTGGCTTTGCGAACTGCGCCGCAGTATAAGCGGTTTGTTTCTATCATGGATTTGGCTAGGTTATGGCGACCTTCGGCCTTTTCTGATTCCGGCGTGCTTATCATTTCTATAACATAATTTATACCATCTACTTTGATTGTGTCGCCCTTGTTCATTCTGTTGGTTTCCATGTTCCCGGCCTCCGTGTTTTTTGTCTTTATGTTTTCTCTTTCCCTCATCTTGTATATAGTATACCAAATCCGTATACACATTGTCAAGCCCTCACACAAAATAAATATATAACAAAATCACCACGTTACAAATTAAATCAAAAAAAGTTTTGACAAACTACCTATATTTTCTTTATTATTATACCTATGAGCGCGCTAACCACCGCGAAGCGGACAGAGCTTGAGGCCGAGCTGGCAACATTGATAGCAGAGGAAGCCGCCCTGGCCGCCGCATATACGAAAGTATTATCTTCCGGCATGAAATCTTACAAGTTTGATTCCGGCGAGGGTTCACAGTCAGCGACCTACATGAGTATTAAAGATATCAAAGAAGCACTGGATCTTACGCGCTCCCAGATAGCCTCAAAGAAACGCGTACTCACCGGCGGCCATCTCCGAAGGTTCACCCTTAACCGCAAATCGGAGCGCGGCGGGTTTATAAATGGCTGACCATCCATCATATTTAAAGTTGATTTCTTTGCTTGCAAAGGAAAGGGTATCTAATTATTTTAATAGCTCCGACCAGAGCATCAAAATAGAAAGCCCGGACATCGGCGCCACCCCAAAAGAAAATCAGTCAAGGCCCTCAAGGTCGGATGCCGTTGCGTATCATCTAGGCGGCGCTGCAACTCAGGAGTCGGGCGATGCGCGATCCGGGGGTTCGGGCTGGCCCTTTGGAGTCGCAAACCGTGGACGCTCCCGCACCCTAAATCATTACCGGATGTTAATGAATGGGCGCGATGCATATCATGATTCCGTCCAGGCCCGCGCGATTGTTTCCCGCAAGACTGACAACATAGTCGGCATAGGCCTGAGGGTGGAGCCGCTTCCCGTTGCGTCAATCCTTGGCATCACTGATCTGGCCGCAGACGAATGGTCTCGCGATGTCGCGCACAGGTTTGATTTATGCATGCGAGATAAAAAGCAGAACCGCAGCGAGACCATGACGGGTTATCAATCGCAACATTTTTACAGCACGGGAAAAGAGAGGGACAACGATGTCTTTGTCCGTCTTTATTATTCCGGTGATCGCGGATTGCAGAGCCCTCTTCAATTTGAATTTATAGACACCACTCAGATAAGAGGAAGCGCGATTACAAATACAGCCGCGCCTTATCGTAAATTCAAAGATGGCATCGAGCGCGATGACAGGGGCCGCGAGAAAGCATACAGTATATCTGTCCCGGACGTGGATGGACGTATAAAATCTGTAACCGTCCAGGCCACGGGGCCGAAGTCCAAACGCAAGTTTATGCTGCACGGTTTCACACCTGAGTACGCCGGTCAGGGACGAGGATATTCTCCCCTTGGATTTGCGATTCAGAAATTCGAGAACATAACCGACCTTGAATCAGCGCATATAAAGAAAGCGATAAACCAGAGTTCGGTTATGATGACTGTTGAAAATGAACTGAACGATCCGGGAGATCCTTTCCTTGGGGCTGATGGCGGTCAAAACGCAGGCCCATCGAAGACTGTTGCGCAATATGGCGAAAACGCCGAACCCGACTCAACTGCCCTTGGTGTAGATCCACGTGCGATGAGAATGCAGGGGGCGGAGATAAAAGAGCCTGGCAGCACTGTAATAATAGCTCCGGGTCGCGGTGATAAGTTTAAAGAGATTGGGTTTAAGGCTCCCGCTGATTCTTTCGATACGTTCCTTGACTCGTTCACGGCGCACCTGTCCGCTGCTGCTGGCATGCCCATAGAAGTATTGTTAATGCGTTTCAATCAGAACTATTCCGCGTCTCGCGCCACGCTCATATTGTTCTGGCGCAAAATAATTATTGACCGTGAAGAAATGGCAGCGGATTACCTTACTCCATATTACGAGATGTGGATGGCGGAAGAGATTGCAGCCGGACGTATCCAGGCCCCAGGATGGTCAGACCCCGTACTCAGGGCGGCATGGTTGAACGCTGCATGGGTGGGGATGCCGTTGCCTGACATTGACCCGTCCAAGACAGCCAAGGCCGCTGAGATACGCACAGCCCTTGGCCACCAGACAGGCAAGCGCGGGGCCCGTGAATATAACGGCTCCGACTTTGACATGAACGCTAAAACTATAAAGCGTGAATATGGAGAGAGCCCAAAGATGCCTAACCAGGGCACTGGGCCGGGATCGCGTGGCGGCCCAAATGGCGCCCAGGCGATAGCGGAAGCGGTTGCAGATGAAATCGAAATGAGGAGGGATTGATAATATGGCGACACCGGTATTTGTAGATTTACCATCGAACATATGGACCAAGATAGCCACGAACATATTACGGGGTCAGATGCATCTTGTAAGCACGGCGGCCAATGTAATGCGTTACACATACATTCAGCCAACGGGCGCGGCTGCCCCTGCTAATAATGCGGCCCTGGGTACTCCTGTATTTGAGGGCGCGACAACTGAGAGCTTGAGTTTTGCCACAGGGGCCGATGTTTATTTACGCCCGCAGGGTGCTGTAAGCCGCGTGAGGGTGGACTTATGAAACCTGACATAAAAGGCAACGACCCCACAGGGGCAGCACAGATCATAGTCCAGACAGACCTGATAAAGGCTGAGACTGAAAAGATAGACAATGTTTCAGCCAGCGGACTCACAGGAGCACCCGGGTCTGTATCATACGAAATCGAAGAGGTTGACAGGCATATCCATAACTTCGAGCGATGGATGTCAAAGGCTGCTGCGGCGGTAGGAGAGACGCATGTTGCGGATCGCATAACAGATAGTCAAACCCCGTTCCAGGCGGATGGTGGTAACGATACATGGGGGCCATGGATTCAAGTGCTTGGCTCAGACGACACCCCCGTCAGAACGGCGCAGGAAAAATATGACATGCACCGCCTGCTTATAGTTAGCCACGAGCACAACACAAACTGCTATTTCGTTCAGATAGGGTTTGGAGAAAGCGGCGCGGCAGCTCTGTCGGCTGAATCTTACACTGAGATCACATTGGTCACTGGCTCAGGAGCAACTGAAGTCGGGCCGGTAGACCTACTTTCACGTAGACAGGACAAAGAGACTAAGGCATGGGCCCGCGTATGGGCGGTTGGTAAGGACACGGGTACTCTGGACTTTCTCCTGGGAATTCATGAATACGAAGGATAAGGATAAGGTATGCATAAACGAGTTCACGCGATTCCAGACGCATATGATAACGGAGACCCCGAGGCCTCGCTGCCATATCCCTCTATACTCCAGGGACAAATGCTACCCGAGATTCTCAGAGTCAGAATGCCATGAATGCGCGCGTAAATTTATAAAGGAGAATAAATAAAATGACGCCCGATGAGCTTAAAAAAGCGGTCAAGGAAGCTGTTGTAGAAGCTCACGGTGAGCTTTACATAGACCCCAAGCAGCACTATGAAGATCATGGATATATAAAAGGACAGCGCAGGGCTGTTAAGACAGTTCGCACAGGTACTTTATATGCCCTCGGTGTGGCTGTGTTTGGGTTTTTCGTTTGGGTATTTCAGAGTATCTTTAATATAACACCACCTACACCTTAAGGAGAAAAGAATGAGCACACTATGGATACTTGATAATGGGCATGGTATAGATACACCTGGTAAGCGTTCGCCAGTTTATGATGGTGTTCAGCTATTAGAGTATGAGTTTACACGGGACATTGTAAACAGGATAGCAATATTACTTGGGTGGGCCGGTATTGAGTATACAAATCTTGTTCCTGAGACAAATGACATATCCTTAATGGAACGTGTCCGCAGGGCAAACGTGTGGGGAGATAATTCTGTATATGTGTCTATACATGCTAATGCAGGTGGTGGGCGTGGCATTGAAGTATATACCTCGCCGGGGCAAACAAAGTCAGATGCCATAGCTACTATATTTTTACAATCGTTTAATAATGTATTTCCTGAAACCAGAATACGTACTGATATATCAGATGGTGATCCTGATAAAGAGGCCAACTTTGCTGTGCTGACAAAGACATTAATGCCAGCCATATTGACAGAGAGCTTCTTTATGGATACTAAAGCAGAATGCCAAAAATATCTCATGACAGATGAAGGTAGGCAGTTAATAGCAGTGGCGCATTATCAGGCAATCATGAACATTGAAAAAGGAGGTTAGCATGGGATTCGACTGGAAACAAACATTAGCCAAGATTGCACCACTGGCCGGAGGTATGATTGGTGGCCCATTCGGCGCGCTTGCAGGCCAAGCCATTGGAAAAGTTTTTGGACATGACGGGGACGCTGCTCTAACTGAAAAAGAAATGAGCAACTATATTCAGAACGCTACTCCAGAGCAATTGGTACAGTTAAAGGGTATAGACTCTAATCTTCAAATCAGGCTAAAAGAACTGGACATACAAGAAGACCAGCTTGTGTATGATGATAAGGCAGATGCCCGTGCATTACAGAAAGTTACCAAATCAAGTATACCTGCGGCATTGGTGATAATTTTAACTATCGGCGTGTTCGCTATGTTTGCGGCACTTATGTATTTTAATGTTCCAGAGGCAAACAAGGTAGTTGTAGGCGGTATAATTGGCTCAGTATCTACCGCCTGGGTTGGGAGCGTTCAATTCTTTGTGGGAACCACGAAGTCCAGCCAGGATAAAACTCAGATAATGGCAGGGGGTCAATAAGCCATGGAAAACACATTAAAAACATATCAGAACAGGGTTGGTGCAGAAGAAAAACATGCAGACCGCATCATGCGCATTACTTTAAGCCTGTATTCGTTTGTTAACACAAATATAGGTGATGTTCAAGCTCTTATATCTGCATTTGGCAAGCAATTAGATACTGTAACAAAGGATGATGTGCTTGCCCTTATGCCGAGCATGACGGACGAAGAAGCCATAAGCACGCTTAAAAACCTTATTGAGATAGGTAAGATAAAAACAGTGGTGAAACCCATGATAGACAAGCTTCCGGTAAACGACCTTGCCTAATCTTTTAAAGGCATTAGCTGATTGGGATTCTTTGGCCTCCGGGCTGGAGTTGAATAACAGTGGTGCGTCCGTCCGTTTATCTGTACCATCTGATATTGAACTGGATATGAATTTCGATGGCGTGGATGACGGTCAAGACTTCGATGATAAGTCCAGCAATGACCATCTGTTTTGTCCGTTATCTTTAGCTACTACCCAAACAGGAGTGAAGAAGTTTGGTACAGCTTCATTATTCTGCCCTGGAAGTGGCGAGAGTAGCCTTATTACTAAGAAAAACAACCTAGCATATTATGCATCAGGGCAAGATTTCACTATTGAGGGATTTTTTAGACTCCGGGTGTATCAACCGGATCAGGCGCTTTTCACTAGCCACGCAACTGGTGGTGGAGGGGCCGATGGTGTTTTCTGCGAAATAGGAACATCCCGTGGTCTTTTTATATTTCAAGATGCAGCAGCTATTTTAGAAGATAATGTCTCCAGCTTAACAGGGCTTTTACCAAACACCTGGTATTACTATGTTTTACAGCGTAGCGGTTCCGGGACTAATAATCTAAAATTCTGGATCGGTACTACTGGCTCTATGACGTTGGTTGGACAGAACACATTTAATGGAGACTTCGGAGATACTGCCCAGCCCTTCTCATTTGGTCGTTATAGTTTTGGCAACTTCGGCAACATGTGGAACGGTTATTATGACTCCACCAGGATCACAAGGGAGGCAAGATATCCAGGCACTCCAACAGTCCCGACAGCACCACTCACTTTATATAATACAGGTAGTCCAGTTGCTACCATGGGGGCGGTCGCCATTACAGCCGGGACAACGTTTTCAGGTGTTGGGGCATTAATAGAAGTGTTGGGGGGCAGTGCTACTATAAGCCCTGCTATTAACCTTAATGATTCGGGGTGGACAGCACCATTCGCTTCCTACGCGGCTATGGAAACTTTTTATGCAGCCAACCCCGTAATAATTACTGATGCTGTTAATTCTCTGGATGTCCGTCACTCACACGATTCGGACGGATACGAGCAGGCAGAAGCCTTTATATCCGAAGGCCCGAACCTTACAGGCGGAGCCGTAGCTGACTATCCCATAGAGGCTAATGTGCGCCTGGGCGTGCCCTATGACACTGGCAACCTTACAGGCACAGCAGCCATTGCGCAACCGTTAGATGTTCGTCTTGGTACGCCTGCCGACGCGGACGTGGGTTTAATGGCCGTTGTTCCCGCTAACGATACTCGCGAAGGCGTACCAACAGACGACACCGTTGGAAACTACGAACCAGCAGATGAGGATAAACATGCCTTGGGAGTCCAATATGGTTCGCTTGGCACAGAGTTCACAGGGACCAAGGCGCTGACGCCCTTCAATCTTCCTGTCGAAGTGGTTCTTGAAGATAGCGAAATCTTAATATTTGAGGGGTGCGAGTAATGAGCTTGCCAGTATTAAAGTTTAATGTTGATGATACCAAGACACTGAGATTCCAACTCAGGGCCGCTGACAAGATTACGCCCGTTGATATTACAGGATTGACGTTCAAGTTTTTCGCGCGCGATAAGGCCGGGGACGCGGCATATACAATATCACCTGTTACGGGCACTATAACCGATGCGGGAAACGGGCAGTTTGAGTTTGGCGTTTCAATGCCATCCACTAGTTCAAAGAGTGTTTACTGGGTTACGCGCGAGTCCGGCGGAGAGGTAGACACCTTCGCACCTGCCGAGGGCACAGAGATAAGGATACTTCAGAAATAATGTCAGGTCTTCAGGGGTGCAGGATTGAGAAATAACCACAATAATAACATATCCGTATACGGATGTCAAGTGAATAATTTGACAAAAGTTAATAAATGTTGCAATATATATAAGGATATGATAAACGCGCACAGGATAAGGAGGCACGGATGCCAAAGATAATCGTACTGAGTGGAATTGTCGGCTGGGATATTCTAGCCCAGGATGTCCGCGCAGACCTTAAAGAGGCGAATGGAGAAGATGTTGTGTTTGAGGTAAACTCTCCTGGCGGATTTGTTTTTGAGGGCATAGAGATATTCAATCTCATACGAGACTATAAGGGAAACACTGAATCTCACATTGTGGGAATAGCTGCCTCTATGATGACATATATAGCCCTTGCAGCCGACAAGGTATTAGCAAGAGACAATGCTGCGTTTATGATCCACGATGCTTTGACATGTGTTTGCGGCAACCATAGAGATATGGAAAAAGCGCGAAAGTGGCTTGACGGAATATCTAATATCATAGCAAAAGTATATGTTGATAAAACTGGCAAGACACTTAATGAAATCAGGGCACTCATGGAAGAGGACGCGTTTCTTTTTGGGGACGAGATGCTAGCCGAAGGTTTTGTCGATGAAATAATCCCAACTTCAAATGACGGAGAGACTGACAAGGCGTCAGCAATGCTTACGGCTCGCACGTCAGTAGAAATGTGTGTAAATAAAATGCGCACATCCGATGCTGCAAACGAAGACTATCACAAGGCCGTTGCCTACGTGGACAGCATGTCACTTTTAAGCGCACCAGGAACCGCAGAAAATAAAATCGTATCAACAGTCGCGGCAACCGATAACAACACAACCCCCGCAGTAGCGGGAAAACAGAAACAGGAGGATAAGCAATTGAAGATACTCGCGGAACTGCTTGCCGAGAATCCCTCCGCAAAGGCCGAACACGACGCACTCGTGGTCAAGGCCCGCACTGAGGGCATGACGGTAGCAAAGGATGAGATGAAGGAAGTCGTGGACAGGGTAGCTCCGATACTTGGAAGCCCCAATTATTCCGAGGCCGTCAAGGCTTGCGGAGTAAAGGCCATAACAGGCGAGGGCACTGTCGCTGCATTTGAGGCAGTAGTGGTAATGGCCGACGAGGCACTCGAAAAAGCCAAGGCCCTGGCCGCAAAGGAAGAGACTGACGAGACCGGGGAGACCGAAGGCGCAAGCGGCGAAAAGCTGACCGACGCACAGGCCCTCGCTAAACTCAAGGCGAAGAAGGAAGCTGTTCTAGCGCAGGGAGGGTTTTAAATTATGAACGCGCAGGCAAGACTAAACGTAGACACAACTGATTTCATTCTCAAGACAATGGACCCTATCCGTAACGATGACCCTGTTATCGTACAGGACGCGGGTCGTGTTGCCGTGCTGGAACAGTTCACGCTCATGGCACAGATAGCAGCCACTCTCAAATGGACTCCGCTCCTTGGAGTTGACCCCGCCCTCACCGGCGCGAACATGGTATGCGGCGCAATTGACGGTACGCTGGCAGAGTTTGCCGCGCTATCCGATGGCGAGTTCGCGATATCCATTGACGGCGTTGCCATGGACATTGAAGACATGGACTTCACAGGCATTGATACGGTCCTTGACACTCCGGGATACATGACAGCCGGTGCAATCGGCGGCACGCTTCCTGAATTCCAGGCTGTTGCAGACGGCCAGTTCGGGATAGCCTTTGACGGTCAGGCAGTAATCCAGGTTGGTGGTCTTGACTTTTCGGGAATCGATACGCTCCAGGACACCCCTGGGTACTGGTTGTGTGGTGCAAACGGCGACATTATCGGAAACTGGGACGGCTTGACGGATGCGGCTTTTTCTTATGTCGTTGACGGCGCGGCAGGCGACACCGGAGTAATGAACTTTTCAGCCGCAGTCACGTTTGAGGGGATTGTAACGATAATCAATTATGCTCTCAATGGTATCGCAACGATACATTATGATTATGCAGCCGATAAGTTTAAGTTGGTTTCAAATCATACCGGCGAAACCTCAAGCGTAACAATAGGAGTACCAGCGGCTGGCACAGATATTTCAGCAGCCGCATGGCTCAACCAGACAGCAGGCGCAGCTGTAGCCGGGACCGGGGGCGAAAACCTGGGCCAGACTATGACCAGCATAATCAACGCCGGTCTTCTGGGTCGCGGAACTTGCTACTTTAACGGCGATGCCTTTGTGTTCGTGTCACGGACGGCGGGCGAAGTCTCAGCAGTTTCCGACCTGACAGCAGGGTCAGCAGGCACAGACATTTCCGGCGCTGCCTTCCTTAACGGTCTCGCAGGAACCAATGTAGCTGGCACAGGCGGTGAAGGCCTCATAGAGCACATCCTCG
>SDBT01015271.1_pt1 | contig 12210 bp, 13 predicted proteins | sample 2277101 | NCBI WGS metagenome assembly SDBT01 (sample SAMN10404973, study PRJNA504765) | marine sediment metagenome | isolation source: marine sediment core GS10_PC15, 103 cmbsf | place: Arctic Ocean: Southern Knipovich Ridge | collected 2010
AAAACCGCGCTTGAAAAAGTAGGTCTTGGTGATCGGATGAAGCACAAACCTAACGAACTGTCAGGTGGACAACGTCAACGCGTTGCCATCGCGCGTGCTTTAGTAACTAATCCATCTATCATTCTTGCCGATGAACCAACAGGAAATTTAGATAGTAAAAGTGGTGAAGAAATTATGAAGATTTTTGACAGTCTGCATGATGCGGGAAATACAATAATATTAGTAACTCATGAACGTTATATTGCTGAACATGCCAACCGGACAATCCATCTTTTAGATGGTAAAATACGTGTTGATGAGAAGAACCACGTAGCACACTAATGGCACTGATGAAACATATGCCACGGATCAACGCAGATAAACACGGATTTATAAAATGAAACGTAAATATATAAAACGTAAAGCATACAGCCACAGAGGATTTATTATATTAATGATAATATCTTATAATTTTGTTATTTTTTGGACAATTTCTAATTTCCGATTTCCTATTTCAGATTTATAAATATGTTTAGATTATTTTTAGAGAATGTTCGTATCGCTGTTAGCGCAATTTTTTCCAGTAAAATGCGTTCCTTTCTCACTGCACTAGGAATTATCATCGGTGTTTTAGCCGTTACTTTAATGGGTACACTAATCTCCGGGTTGGATCGTTCTTTTGAAAAAAGTATGTCAATGCTTGGAAAAGATGTGATGTACATCCAAAAATTTGAATGGTTTGGAGATCAGGACTGGTGGGAAATACGAAACCGCCCCGATATTAAGTCGGAATATGCCGCAAAATTGACTGAACTAGGGAAATATATAATTGCTGCAACGCCGGAAAGTGCAAGAATGGCTGAAGTTTCAAAAGGCGAAAAAAGTCTTACTGCGGTTAGGGTTTCAGGTACTACGATAGATTATTTGCAAACATCAAATATGGTAGTTGAAAAAGGGCGTTTTTTAACTAATGGAGAAAATCGTTCGGGTGCTCGGGTTGCAGTTATTGGTTTTGATGTTGCCGAAGAGCTATTTGAGAATTCTGATCCTATAGGTGAAAATGTCAAAATTGGAAAAAATAAGTTCCGTGTGATTGGTGTTGTAGAAGAACAAGGATCATTTTTAGGGTTATTCAGTATGGATAACCAGGTAATAATTCCACTTGGAACTTTTGAACGGTTGTTTTCCCGCCGCGGGCATTCACAAATGGCGGTAAAAGTTGATAAAAATAATATGGAAGAAGCAGAATACGAACTCCGCTCTATTATGCGGAGACTCCGTGGTTTACGACCTGGGGAACCGGATAATTTTGCGATTAACAAACAGGAGGCATTCGAAACCGTCTATAGTACTATTAAACTTGCCATTGGTGGAACCGGAATTTTTATTACTGTTTTATCTTTGATTGTTGGTGGGATCGGAATAATGAATATAATGTTTGTTTCAGTTAAAGAAAGAACGCGTGAAATAGGTATCCGCAAAGCGATTGGCGCTACTCGTAGCGTCATACTAAGTCAATTTCTGATTGAAGCAGTGCTGATTTGTCTTATGGGAGGACTAATTGGGCTTGGACTTGCCTATGGTTTGAGTTTTGCAATAAGTAAATTTTTACCGTCTGAAATGCCGGTTTCGTTAGCCATATTGGCTGTTATACTAAGTCTTTTTGTTGGTGTTATATCCGGATTAGTGCCTTCATATCGAGCGGCAAAATTAGATCCTATTGAGGCGTTAAGTTATGACTAGAACAAAACGCAGCCACTTAAAAAATACTCTCAAAGAAAGCTTCCGTATGGCAGTAGATGCTTTGAGAGCCAATAAACTTCGCTCGATTTTAACGCTATTAGGAATTGCAATTGGGGTATTTTCCGTTATCGGTGTTATGACGGCGATCCGTACAATGGAATCTTCTATAACATCCGGTTTGAACGTATTTGGAACAAATACATTTCTTATTCAAAAATATCCTGTTATACAAATAGGTCATAGGAATGCTAAATATCGTAATAGAAAAAATATTACTTTTACTCAATATCAGGATTTAAAGGAAAAATCTGTTTTACCAAAACTTGTTACCGTAATTGATGGAACAGGTGGAAAAAGCATTAGATATAAAAAAAATAAGACTAAAGGTGTATATTTATACGGCGGTGGCGTTGGTAGTTTAAGAACACTCAATACCTTTATCGACGAAGGTCGCGATTTAACACAACAAGATGTGGATAATTATCGGAGAATGGTCATTTTAGGTATGGATGCTGTAGATCAATTATTTCCTTTTGACGATCCGCTTGGGAAAACTATTTCTATAGATGGTATTGGTTTTACTGTCATAGGTATTTTGGAAAGAATGGGTAAAATGTTTGGTCAAAGCCAAGATAACTATATATTAATTCCCATTACTAATTATTTACAGAGGTTTGCCGATCAGAGATCATCCTTGGCTATTACGGTTGAAGCACCATCCGCCGAATTATATGATAAAACCATGGATGAAACCATTGGTGTTATGCGAGCTATTCGTAAAGTACCGCCTGGTGTAGAAAATGATTTTGAAGTCTCGTCGAATGCTGAGTTAATTGAAACATTCAGCAGTTTTACAGCAGGTGTAAAGTTGTTTGCCTTTGCGGTAAGTGTAATTGCTTTGATTGTTGCCGGTATCGGCATTATGAATATCATGTTGGTTTCTGTTACCGAAAGAATTAAAGAAATAGGTATTCGCAAAGCGATTGGCGCAACGCGTCGCGATATTCTTACACAATTTTTAGCTGAAGCAGTATTTTTAAGCGAATTTGGTGGAATTGTAGGGGTATTATTAGGACTTGCGGGAGGTAATCTTGTTGCAGTGCTCTTGAATGTTCCTGCAAAAATACCGGTAGATTGGGCGATTATTGGATTGGTCGTTTGCTCGGTAATTGGTATCGGATTTGGAATTTATCCGGCCTATAAAGCGGCAAAGTTAGATCCAATCGACGCGCTTAGATATGAATAATTAATTAGAGAGTTTCTGAAGGGGGAAAGTGTAGCTATCTTCAAATTTCACTTTGTTCTTTAAAAAATTCATAACATGCTGACCGCAATTACTGCCAATTTCATTTTCAGTTAAATCACCAATACTGACAATAACTTCATAACCTACTGTTTCTAGACTATTAACTATTCCATCATATTCATTGGATTTGAGTTTAGAAGATCTATAGTTATTTTGTGTGGCTATATATGTTGGATTAACCGGCGTTATTTTTATTAAAAACTCCTCAGGATTGAAATATTTTAGCAGAACACTTGACTCTATTATTGTATCGTCCGCTAAAGCAAAATTTAGGGTAACCTTTTGAGCGCTTCCTTGATGGAATTTTTTACCAAATTCAGCCATTTTATCAAAGTTCCAAGTTTTAACCGGAATTAGCCAATTTCTTTGAGCTAAATCAGTACTATGTATTGAAAACTGGAATTGGAATCGTTCTGTATAATAGTTGTCCTTGATAATTAAAAGTCGTTCTAAAAACACTTCTGCCCCTTTTGGTGCAATTGTTGAAAGTGATGGATAAAATCCCGGTGCATCATAGCGATTTGGAAATTCCTCTAAAACCTCTAATACAGCGGGATTAAACGAAGGTTCACCCATACGCGAAAATTGAATTTTGAATTTTTTTGAAGGTACATATCTTCCGCCAAATCGGTTTTTAATTAAATAATCAATTTGGAAAAATAACTCTTCTTTCGTTGGTTTGCCGCTATAGAAATTACCGGCATCGCAAAATCGGCATTTAATTGGACAACCGTATAATGTTGATATAATTAATACCCATTTCTCTGCTCGTGTAAATGGTGGCGGAACCGACTCAACAAATTCAATTAGTTTGCCTTGTTCCGATTGCGCAATGTAAACACTTGCCAATTCATCATTACCTGTTTTTGCAATTACTTTCATCATTCACCTTATTTGAATATCTTATTAATCCTCATTGCAGTAAAAGTTCCATTGCCCATTGATATTGTTATCTGGCGGAATAATCCATTTTTCACATCGCCAATTTGGAATACGTTTTGAATATTCAATAAATCTTTCTTAATGAAATCAAGATTTGGTTCACGCCCAATAGCGATCAGTAAATAATCTGCTGTCAACTTCTCAGAATTATTGCAAAGCAGTAATAATTGATTATTAACATTCTCAATTTTTAAAACTGATATCTTCTCTAAATATTGGATATTCATTGATGCAGAGCAACGTTCTTGTAGAATTGGTAATGCCTTAATGCGTGTACTTCTATTTAATAAAGTCACTTTATTAAATTCACATAGATTTAATGCATAATCATAAGCACAATCGCCTGCGCCGATAATAATAATTTCCTTACCAATAATGTCTCCAAGTTGGTAGATATCAAAAAATACTTTATTTTTAATGTTATCTTGAATAATTGGAACTTTCGGAACAATCGGTTTTGTTCCACTTGCAATAACTAAAAATTTTGAATGATATATACTTTTATTAGTTTTTACTCTGAAAGTATCTTCAAATGACTCAATAGACTCTACAATTTCATATTTCAGGTTTATTTTAGCGGTTTGAGTTTGTTTATTCATTAATTGTACGAGTTTTTTTCCGCTTATACCATTTGGAAAACCAATGTAATTTTCGATTAGATTAGCATTTTTCAACAATCCGCCGATTTCTTTTTTCTCAAATATAATAGAATCAATATTATAGCGCTTTAATTGAATTGCGCAAGCGATCCCGGCCGGTCCCGCACCAACTATTATTACGTCTGTACTTTTACTTAACATTAAGCGCTTGTATTAAATTATCAATTAAGGTGATGTTAGCAAAGCCGTGCGCCAAATTTGTAAGTGTGGCAAAGTGGAATTCTTCATTATAGGTAGCTGTGCCGTCTATCGGGAAAAACACATTATATCCTCGTACAAAAGCGGAACGGGCGGTTGATTCACAACATAAATGTGTCATAACGCCGGTTATGATTACTTGTTCAATGTTATTCTGTTGTAAAATTTCATTCAGATTTGTATTAAAAAAAGCATCATATTGTGGTTTAATTATTAATTCAGCTTGTGAAATATCAAATTCTGTAATTAATTGGCTGAATTCACTGTCTTCCGTCAGAATATCGCGCCACCAATTATCCATTTGTTTAGCATTTCCTTGTGTATTTATGTGTTGTGTAGTAATTATTGGCAAGTTATTGATTATAAACAAATTAGTTAATGATATTATTGGTTTTATTATTGCTTTTGCACTCGGAATAAAAGCATGCGATTTTTTATCATGGAAAAATCTCTGCATATCAAGAATTAGTAAAGCTGCTCTTTGGGGAATCAGTTGATCGTTATGCAAATCAAAACTTCTATTCATTTTTTGATATATTGACTCAGCTTTTTTGCTGATTAATGTTTCAGTGAAATATTTGATTTTTTGCATTTTAAGTAATCATTTTAGCACAAAAGTTAATATTTCTTTAGCCCTATAAAAAATTGAGATTTAAATAAGTGAAATTCAATTATTAGATGCCCTTTTTCTTGTATATAGCGTACACTAACCAATAAATTCGCAAGACGTATTAATCTAATTATGATTATAAATATATCAATTTGTTTATTCGGAGATTTCCGATAATGGTTATCGGTGTCATTCCTGCTCGCTTGGAATCGACCCGTTTCTCCCGTAAGATACTTTTCCCAATTCGAAATAAGCCAATGGTTATACACGTCTATGAACGTGCCTTAAAAGTAAAAAAGATCGATCGGTTGATAATTGCAGTTGATTCATTATTGACGGTTAATGCTCTAAAGGATTATGATGTCGAAATAATAATGACTTCATCAAAACATCAATCAGGCACTGATCGTATCGCCGAAGCGGTAGTGGAAATTAATGCTGATATTATTATTAATATACAAGGTGATGAACCAATGCTTGAGCCGGAAATGATAGATGATTTAGTTTCTGTATTTGATGATAAAACTGTTAAAATTGCAACGTTAGCAAGCACGGTAATTACCGAAAATGATTTAAGAAGTTTTAATTCGGTAAAGGTTACAGTGGATAATGATCAAAATGCTGAGGGTTTTTATAGAAACATTACTGATTATTCAAATAAGTATTATCGTCATGTAGGAATATATGGATATAGGAAAGATGCGTTGGAAATGTTTACTAAATTAGAACAATCTAAAAATGAAAAAGCATTACATTTGGAACAATTGCGTGCTCTAGATAATGGAATTCCAATTAGAGTTGTGATGTGCGATTTTCCGTACAGCGGGATTGATACACTTGAAGACTTGGAACAATTAAATTAATAATATGCAAAAACAGACAAAATTCATTTTTGTGGTAGGTGGTGTAATATCCGGTTTAGGTAAGGGAATTGCTGCAGCTTCGATTGGTTATTTGTTAAAGAGTTCCGGTTTGCGCGTTACAATTTTAAAACTCGACCCGTATTTAAATGTCGATCCGGGTACAATGAATCCATATCAACATGGTGAAGTATTTGTACTGGATGATGGTTCCGAAACAGATTTGGATTTGGGACATTATGAACGGTTTATCGATGAAAATATGGGTGCTTTAAATAATGCTACAGCAGGGCAAGTATATAGCTCAGTATTAGATAAGGAACGAGCCGGTGATTACTTAGGTGCAACTGTCCAGGTTATCCCGCATGTGACCGATGAGTTAAAACGGCGCATTAAAGCAGTTAATATTGATAATAAATATGATGTAGTTATCTGCGAGGTCGGTGGTACAGTTGGTGATATTGAAAGTCTTCCATTTATGGAGGCGATTAGGCAATTATCGGTTGAATTAGGTTATCACAATTATTTAATTATGCATTTAACGCTTGTACCATACATTAAAGCAAGTGAAGAATTAAAAACAAAACCAACGCAACATTCGGTTATGAAATTGAGGGAAATCGGGTTGTCACCCGATATAATTCTTTGTCGCACGGATCGATCAATAACGCAAGAAGTTATTGATAAAATTGCATTATTTTGTAATGTTCCGCCATCACATGTAATTGAGGGGTATGAAGTTGACAGCATATATGAGGTTCCATTAGCGTTGTATAATCAAAAAGTTGGCAAGCTTATCGCAGAGCGCTTGCAGCTAAAACGGCTACCGGATGTGAAAAAATTAAAAGAATTTATGGCGCGCTACAATAATCCTAAGAGGGAAGTAACAATCGCAATGTGCGGCAAGTATATTGAGCTACCCGATGCTTATAAAAGTGTGATCGAGGCATTCATCCACGCCGGCGTCGAAAATAATGCTAGAGTGAATTTACAATGGATACAAACCGATAGACTAAGCAATGACCAAAATATAAAAGGAGCCCTTGCAGATGTTGACGGAGTGTTACTTTTACCGGGTTTTGGTTCGCGAGGATCAGAGGGAAAAATAAAAGTGTGTGAGTACGCACGGGTTAACAAGATCCCGTTTTTAGGCATATGCCTTGGTTTACAGTGCGCTATAATTGATTTTGCAAGAAATGTTTGTGGATTAAATGGAGCCAACAGCACTGAATTTGAAAATAATACTAAATATCCGGTTATTGATTTATTAGAATCACAAAGAGCTATCAAAGCGAAGGGTGGAACGATGCGTTTAGGAACCTATAACTGTGATCTTAAACGTGGAACAAAAACATTTAATGCATATAATAAAACTACTATTTCGGAACGTCATCGCCACCGTTGGGAAGTAAATAATCGCTATAGAAAGCGATTAGAAAAAAATGGGCTGGTCATATCAGGAGTAAATAATGACTTAAATTTAGTTGAAATAATTGAGTTGGAAGATCATCCTTGGTTTGTGGCCACACAGTTCCATCCTGAGTTGAAAAGTAGAGTAAATCGAGCTCATCCTTTATTTCGCGATTTCATAAAAGCTGCAGTAACTTTCACATCTAAAAAATAATCTAAATTTGAAATTAATCAACATAACCGAAAAAATCTCATTCGGCGGGAAAAAATTTCCGTTGATAGCAGGTCCTTGTGTAATTGAGAATCACGACCATTCGTTGAATATGGCGTTACAAATAAAAAAAATTACCGATAAGCTATCAATTCCTTTTATTTTTAAAAGTTCATTTGATAAAGCAAATCGTACATCTGTTTCATCTTTTAGAGGTCCTGGGATTGATAAAGGTTTGCAGATTTTAGCAGAGATAAAAAGTGAAATAAACGTTCCTATTATCACTGATATACATTTACCTGAGCAGGCTGGTGCTATTGCTGAAGTTGCCGATATAATCCAAATTCCGGCATTTCTTTGTCGGCAAACCGATTTATTAATAGCGGCTGGTAACGTAGGTAAACCGATAAATGTGAAAAAGGGACAATTTTTATCTCCTTGGAAAGTAAAAAATATCGTAGAAAAAATTGAAAGTATAGGTAATAACCGAATATTAATTACAGAGCGTGGGAATACATTTGGTTTTGATAATTTAGTTGTTGATATGCGCTCTATCCCAATTATTCAAGAAGAAACCGGATATCCGGTTATTTTTGATGGAACTCATAGCGGGCAAATGCCCGGTAATACCGGTAGCTCGACAGGTGGACTTCGGAAATATATTCCTGCAACAGTAAATGCTGCTGTTGCTGCAGGATGTAACGGATTATTTATTGAGGTGCACGACGACGTTGAAAATGCTAAATCAGATGCAGCCACGCAATGGCCTCTCGATCAATTAGAAGAGCTATTAGTACAAGTTAAACGCATCCGTGAGGCAGTGACTAATGAATAGTGAAATAAAAGAAAAAGTAGGTCGAATTAAATTATTAATATCTGATGTAGATGGCGTATTAACGGACGGCGCCGTATATAAAAATGATAGTGGTGATGAATATAAAAAATTCAGTGTGACAGATGGCTCAGGCATAGCAATTGCGCGAGCTGCGAAATTAAAGATTGCATTAATCTCCGGTAGGTATTCCAGAACAACTGAAATTCGTGCTAAGGAACTCCATATTGAGGATGTATATAATGGAACCCTCAATAAACTCGAGCCGTTGACAGAGTTAAAACAAAAATATGATCTAAAAGACGATGAAATTGCTTATATTGGTGATGATATAATTGATTTACCGGTAATGTACAAAATTGGCGTACCTATTGCTGTAAACAATGCAATTGATTTGGTAAAATCAACTGCGATATATACAACGAGTAAAAGTGGTGGTGATGGAGCCTTTCGTGAAGCAATTGATTGGATATTGCATGGTCAAGACAGGTATGAGGAAGCTTTACAGATTGTAAAAGAAAAAATATTTGTAAATTGAAATAAGTAATGTTGCAATTGAATAAACAAAAAATATTTTTTATAATTATAACTAACTTTTTTATTAGTTGCAGTACACCTGTAGTTAATGAAAATAATTACGAAGAATTAATTGATCATCCTGATCATGAAAGCTGGGATGTGCGTATTACAATAACAAATGCCGGTATAAAACGCGCTTATATAGAAGCTGATTATCTTGAGCAGTATAATAACAAAAATTTTATTTCATTGAAAAATAATGTCAGTATCGATTTTTATGATGCAGATGAAAAACATATATCGAATTTATCTGCCGATAAAGCTGAGATAAATGATCGTACCAATTTCCTTAGGGCAATTAATAACATTATCGTTGAGTCAAATAGCGGTGTAACGCTGTTCACGGATACGTTATCGTGGGATAATTCAAAGGAATTAATTTTCACTGAAGATTCCGTAATGATTACAACGGAAACTAATGATACATTATATGGAATCGGATTTGAATCCGATGTTAATATGGAGCGTTGGAAAATATTAAAGCCACGCGGAGTAACAAGTAGATGAAAAATCATACCGGATTAAAAACAAAATCGCTATTTAAAAAATACGGTAAACGTTGGGTTGTTAACGATATAAGCATTGAAGTGTGCAAAGGTGAAATCGTCGGATTGTTAGGTCCAAATGGAGCCGGTAAAACAACTACTTTTTATATGATTACCGGTATGATTAAGCCAACAAAAGGACAAATTGTTTTGGATAATCAAAATATTACTAATTTAGCCATGTACAAAAGGGCTCGATTAGGTATAGGATATTTATCGCAAGAGCCGTCAATATTTGGTAAACTTACCGTAGAGGATAACTTGCGGTTATTATTGGAAATGACTAATAATAAAAAGGGCGAGATAGATAAGATCATCAATGATCTATTGGAGGATTTGTCAATAAAACATATCAGGAACAGCATAGGGTATAATCTTTCAGGTGGGGAGCGCCGAAGAGTTGAAATTTGCCGGAGTTTGTCTTTAAATCCTGATTTTATTTTATTAGATGAACCATTTGCCGGAATTGATCCTATTGCTGTCGAAGACATCCAATCAATTGTATATTCACTTAAAAATAGAGATATCGGTGTTTTAATAACCGATCATAATGTTCGTGAGACACTTTCGATTACAGATAGATCATATCTTTTATATGAAGGTAGAATACTAAAATCCGGTACTTCCGATGAACTAGCAGGGGATGAAGAAGTGCGACGATTGTATCTTGGACAAAGATTTCAACTGTAATGCAAAGACTTCAACAAAAATTAGTCCAAAAACAAATATTGGCTCCCCGCCAAATATTACTGGCGAAACTTTTACAACTTAATATTGTTAATCTTGAACAAAAGATTTTAAATGAATTAGAGACTAATCCTGTTTTAGAAGAAGTACAACGTGAAGATGAGCCACCAATATCTACAGATGATGCAAATAGTGATGTAATGGATATTTCTTTTGAATCCGATGCACCTGAACCGAGAACATTACTTCAATATTCTCCTGAAAATAAGGAATTGCCGCAACAATATCAGGTTGATTTTATAGAAGAATTAGTTGGGCAGTTAGATATTTACGGACTAACCGAATTTGAACATATGATCGCTGAAGAAATATTATGGAATTTAGATGACCGTGGATATATTACAATTGAATTGTCACTGATTGCTGATCGACTAAATACAGATGAGGAAAAAGTAGATAATATTCTGAAATTTGTTCAGCATTTAGAACCACTTGGAATTGCCTCACGGGATTTACGAGAATGTCTGTTGATTCAGTTGGAAAATAAAATAGATTCCTTAGCTTATCGAATTGTATCTGAATATTTTGATGATTTTAGTAATAAGCGCTACGAAATATTGCAAACAAAACTGGGGTGTTCACAAGATGAATTAGCAGAAGCTAAGGAAACAATCACACATTTAAATCCACGTCCCGGTGAAGGGAAAATTGTTAGTAGAGACGAAGTTGTTGTACCTGACTTGATTGTGAGAGAACGTGATGGTGAGTGGAGTATACAGAATTATGATTCCGGTTTACCTGAACTGCGTGTTAGCCCTGATTATATTGGATTATTAGAAGAAGGTGCCCAAATTTCCACGGATGCACGAAAATATTTGAGGGAGCAAACGGATTCCGCAAATTGGTTTATCGAGGCTATCAAGCAACGCCGTAACACCATGATCCGTGTTATGAAGGCTATCATTGAAAAACAACCGCAGTTTTTTTCCGGTAATACAAAAGATTTAAATCCGATGAAACTTCAAGATATTGCTAATGAAGTTGAAATGGATATATCAACTATAAGTAGATCAACCAGAGGTAAATATGTTGATACATCTTTTGGAATATTTGAATTAAAATCATTTTTTACTGAGAGCGCCAAGAAAAATTCAGGTGAAATAATTAGTACTAATTTGATTAAACAAGTATTAAAAGATATTATTGAGAATGAGAATAAGAAAAAACCGTATAACGATGAAAAGTTAGCGGAAAAATTACAAGCTGCCGGATATAATGTTGCTCGTAGAACAGTAGCAAAATATCGTGAGCAGCTCAATTATCCTGTCGCACGTTTGCGGCGGGAATTAAAATAAAAAGGAGAAGTTATGGCAGGACGTAAAGTTGTGTTTGGAGACGTAGAAATTAACATACCTGAAAAGTTATTGTCAGTCGGTGTGATCCCGATAATTGCAGTGGTATTAATACTTTGGTTATTAACTGGTGTATATAGTGTTGGTCCGGATGAGGTAGGAGTTGTACGAACATTTGGAAAAGTAACCCGCGTGACTCAACCGGGATTGCACTATCATTTGCCTTTTCCGATGGAGGAAGTTGATACGCCAAAAGTCACTGAAGTAAAAAGAACAGAAATCGGATTCCGGCATATT
>SDBT01015272.1_pt1 | contig 12210 bp, 16 predicted proteins | sample 2277101 | NCBI WGS metagenome assembly SDBT01 (sample SAMN10404973, study PRJNA504765) | marine sediment metagenome | isolation source: marine sediment core GS10_PC15, 103 cmbsf | place: Arctic Ocean: Southern Knipovich Ridge | collected 2010
GTATATACGACAGGAAAACGAGCGCAGGCGGTTACTCCGTCAGCTTATCAAAGAGCAGAAAAAGGATTTATTTATCGACTCAAAATATAGTAATTACGGCGTGAACAGGAGTATATGAAAGAAACAAATAACAATGACTTGGACTTTTGTTGTACCTGCGGATGTTGGATTGCTGCCGACTCCGGTACGATGCGGGAAGATTCGGACGGCGGAGTTGAGATTATCTGTGCTGAATGTCTTGCGCTCAAGCAGAACGTAAAAACAATCAGCCACGCCGAACACGATATTCGTAATGGGAGCTTAATTGATTTATGAAAGGGCAAACCCTTACGAATCCAGCAGGTAAAGCTGAAAGTAATTGCCCTTAAAGTAAGTAGGCAGGTTTTCCTTCTGTTTGGCCTGTCCGCTTTTTTATGACTTGACACACAATTAAAAATAGTGTAAACTTTAGATTGATGTTTGACGACACAATCACAAAACGAAACATTCCAGGCGGCGGGGGGTTTTTCTTTGTCGTCAAGCATCGAATCCCCTGTTTGTCTGGATTACAAACTTATGCTTTTCACCCCTACTCCGCTTTCCTCGGCGGACAGCCGTTTGGCGGTTTAGGCTATAAACAAACCGTCTTTCGATATACTCTTTCAGACTTTTGAAAGGAGAAAATGTATGAGAATTTCAAAACTAAAATACAAAGACAAGCGGACAGGAAAAATCAAAATGTGTCGGTGCTGGCATATCGGCTTTGTCGATAATCAGCAAATCAGACGCAGACTTTCGGCGTTCACAAACAAGGCGGAGAGCAAGTATGCAGGGGACAGGATTACAGATATTTTGGCATTGAACGCCAACGGCAGGGAATTAAGCCCGGAGATACAATGCTGGCTCGGCAACATACCTGAAAAGATGAGGGACAAACTTGTCGAGTTCGGATTGATAAAAGGTTCGCAAAACCTGCGAAAAACCCTTGCCGAGCATATCGAGGGGTTCAGGGATTACCTGGCAAAGAAGGAACGAGCCGAAAAGCATATCGGAGCGACTGTGGGTTGTTTGCAGCGATTGTTTGACGGCTGTGGTTTTACTCACTGGGACGATATTGCAGGCGATAAGATTATCGACTACCTCTCAGAGCAGCGAGACGGCGGTAAGGGTATAGGTAAGCGGACGTTCAACGGCTATGTAAAAGCAGCAAAGTATTTTTGCAAGTGGCTTGCGAAGCAGTTAAACACAATATCGCCGATAGCGTATCTGGACGGTCTGGATAACGAAGCCACAGACATAAGGCACGCACGCAGAGCGGCAACGCAGGACGAATTAAGGCAGTTACTCAAAGCTGCAAGGCAGGGGCGGAAGCGATACGGATTAAGCGGTCACGAAAGATGGTTGCTTTACTGGTTCGCAAGCGAGACAGGACTGCGAGCGAATGAAATCAGGACGCTAACTGTTGACAGGTTCGACTTTGAAAACAAAACGGTTACAGTTGACGCTGCTTACAGCAAGCACAAACGACAGGACATAGTACCGTTAAGAGCGGCCCTGGCTTCGGAGTTGCAAAGTTATTTTGCAGGCAAACTACCGACAGCCAAAGCGTTTCACGTTGCAGACAAACCCGGTGTTATGATTCAGGCCGACTTGGCCGATGCAAAGATACCTTATCTTGACAGTGGCGGTTACTTTGACTTTCACAGTCTGAGACATACGTTTATAACGAACCTGAAAAACGCCCCATCAAGAGTAGCACAATCATTAGCACGACACCAGTCAAGCGCAATGACCGACAGATATACCCACCCGCACCTGCACGATGAGCGGGCGGCCATAGAGGACTTGCCGGACATAGCAGGAAGCGAACAAACAAAGAAAAACATCGGTTGACTTGACTTATACTTGACAAAACTATGCACAAGTATAGACTTTGGCGGACGGCAATGGACAGCAAATCAATGCTCACGAGCAGGAAACGGCGATTGTAGGCTACCAGCGGGGATATAATTCAGACTCTTAATCAGCTTGTCGTGGGTTCAAATCCCGCATCGCCCATTAAAAACGGGGTTTTTGACCTAATGCTGGAAATGACTTGACTTATACTTGACTTTTTCTCAAGCACCCCTGCCAGAATAGTCTATCGCTACAATTGCCATAATCCCCACCCTGAACGGAAATTTATATAGTTTTTTCCCAAAAATCCTGCAATTACTCATAATCCTGTTTAATAAAGCCGAAGGAAGGTATAACATTGTAAGAAATGAGACCCGATACAATCAAATCTCAAAGCAAACGGAAAAGCCCAAAGCAGCCGGTCTATGTATCGGGTCTCACTGTGGCGGGCTTTTCTTTTTTGGAAGGGACAAAAGATGATTTATAAAATCCTGCCTTTTGCATTGTTGGCAATAATGACCGGAAACTGTGATGATGCTCAATCCCCGAATGTCAAATTTGTCGATGGTATGCAGGTAAGTTTATATCATATACCTGAATTTACAGATTATCCTTGGCGATTAGATGTTTGGAATGTCTATGATGAGGAAGAGGGCCAGGATATATATGCTGCGGCATTTGGTTATCAAATTCGGACAACTATCGATATGGCGGGGACACCTGAACCTATTGCGGGGGTTCGGATTGATTGCTACATAGAACATTTCGACCCGTCAGGCGGTGATTATGATATATGGGACAAAGAGGCTCGAAACGGTAAGAAATACGGTTTTGTCGCTGGTTATCCCGCACCAGTCATTCACTGGAACCACGAGAGGGGTTACGCATCCAGCAAAACTGATATAAACGGACAGGTTGTATTTGCTATCGGCCTGGGCAATCCCGATTTAGAAGCAGACTTCGACTGGAAATGGCCCGGCGGTTGTAACACAATGGTTATGACAACCATTAAGGCAACATTTGTGATTCGTCGCGCCAATGGAAGAATTGAAAAAGAATGTCACTGTTATTTCCTGAGAGGGCAATGTGGGGGATTCTGGTGGCCGTCCGGGAGTAGTGTATGGGACACGTCACGTAGTTCTCTTGCCCCTTTGCCAAGCTCTTTTAATATGTCAACAATGATGGAGACTATGGTAGTGAGTGATTTCAAGGGTACGGAAGAGGGAGGCGATATAACTCTTGATGCTTTTCCAGAGCGTTCCGGAGCGCCAAATAGTTATCCGATGATAGGAGAACTTGTACAAAGTCAAGCCACTGAAAGTGGGGAATGGTATCTTGATAGAATGGGTTGGGGTACTTTGTATCGTGACCCAATGATGGGATATTATTGGGCCGTTGAGGAAACTGCATTAAGAGGTTTGGTTTCACCCGACCCTAATGAACCAAATGATGCTATGGAAATACTGTCGATGAGTCAACCCCACGCATTCTTTTGTGAATTTATTATCGACAATCCTGAGGATTACAATGCTATGACTCATACTTTTGTAGTCACCTCAAAGGATGCAGATGGAAATGATGTTTCCTGGTCTCCTATATTGATGATTCCGTATGATATTTGGGGGAACAATGTTACAATGATTTCACAATACATTGTCCCCATTGACAGCCCTGTGGGTGAAGGTACATATTTTAATTCGTGGGGGTGGCCCGGAACATTGATATATATCCCGGAAGGTGGCTATTTAGAAGTTGATTTTGATAAATTCTATGGTGATTTTAATTTTGATGGGCTGGTAGATAGCAAAGACTTTGCGTTGTTCTCAGAACACTGGCAACAGGATATGACAGATGCGGGTTATGATTTACAATTTGACGCTACCCGGGATTTTCGGACGGACGTTAATGATTTAGCAGAATTTGTAAAGAACTGGTTGGAGATAAGGCAATGAAAATGAGAACAATGTATATAGTTACATCGCTTTTAATCGTAGTATTTATCGTTCTGATTTTGAAGAAGGAAGGACCGGACAGAGTTACTTACTACGCTGTCTTTGCGGATGGACGCACGAAAAAAACAGGCGATAAATATGGAGTGTATCCTATATCCGAACCCAACGATGTAGCCGGTTTCTACCCATATTTTATTGCTGAGATTGATATAGATTTCCGAGGGGACAAGTTACATTTCCGGTCGGGGCCTTTGATTTTCTCCGAGAACCCAGAGATACAGGGAAGGTACGGAAAACGAATGGTTTATTATGTGGAAAGGACAGAAAAATGATAATGACCTGGATTGGTTTAATTGTTTCCATATTCGTCTTTTTCCTCTGCGTTGCCATAATGCTCTTGTTAGTTGTGAGGCGATATGTCCCCGGAATACCGACCCTGATTTATCTTACCATTTATGCCATCCTTACGTTTTTCAGTGTGCTGGCGATTGTCGGTTGTTGGAGAGCGTTGACCGCAGCCAGCTAAGTAAAATATGGGTAATCGTTGTTTGGTTTACGGTGGCGATTTTTCTTAGTTCCACCCTCCTCTTCGCTGCCGTAAGCCTTTTTATAAAAGCAGACTAAATGGCGAAAAAAAAAAGCAAACCGATGGAATGACTTATATCGTAACTCCTGATAAAAATATCAGACATTTAAGTCCCGAAGAAGTGAGAGAATGTAAAAGATTAGCGAAACTGTCTTTGGTCGTATTATCTGGGGGAGAAAAGGGTTCAACCAAACGCGAAAAAGAAGCTAATCTAATTTTGGACACGATACGCTTGGCTGAGGAATACAAAGACCAAGAGCTTGCAAAAGAGAGAGAACAGCTTGGGACACAGAAGAAACAGCTTCAGAGTATTGCGGAAAATATCACAAAGGATTTAACGCCTGCGGACAAACAGGAAACAACCAAAAAAATCCCACCAAACCAAACACGCCCGCTTTCAATGAAAAAATGGGAAAAAATACTTGGAGCAAACAGGAAAACATTGAGAAAAATATACAACTTTCACCGAGTAAGTGAGCGCAAATGGACTTTAACACTGGATGAATTTCCTGCTGAATATCTCGAAAAATACCAGAAAACATAAAAAACCACTGTCGTATCTCGCATTACCTCGCATTATCGATTTTTCTTTTGCATCCAATCCCCTATAAGCATATTTTCAAAAGATGTTTTTTGATAACGAATATGCTCCATTAAGTCGGATTTCCACTGGGCTGAATCTGTCGGAAAAATTCCTGAAAGAGCAAATCGCAGCCGGAAGAATCCCTTATCTGGTTGTCAATGGGCGCAAACGCTTTCGGGAAAAGTCCGTCCGAGCTGCGCTTGATAAAATCGAGCAGCAAACAATTTCAAAGCGAAAGCCGACAATACTCGGATAATGAGCGACAAAAAAACACAACTTGAATCCTTACTTGTAGGTGCTGCTGAAGCTGCCAGCCTGTTAGGTATTGGCCGCAGTTTGTTTTATCAAATGCACTCGTCCAGTAGGCTCGGCCCGTTGCCGGTCAAGCTCGGCAGCCGTAGTCTTTGGTCAAGGGTGGAGCTGCGATTATGGGTTGACAAAAACTGTCCAGGCCGTGCGCAATGGCAGCAGATTTTGAAAGATACGAATGGACATTAAACTATTAAAAGACTGGCAAAACGAAGACGAGATATTCGAGGTGGGTGCGGTTTTGACTATGACCCCCGATAATGCTGCCGAGCAGCTTGTCGCTGACGGCATAGCTGAAAAGTATGAAGTTGACGAAATATCGAAGGGCCTTCTGGACACGATAGCACTTTTGGAATCAGACGACCCCAACGATACGACTAAGGTGATGGATGCTGTTTTTAGCGGCGATTTTCTTGGTGGGCTTGGCGGTCTTCTCGGCGGTATGGGCAACAAAATGCAAAATAGAGGCAACACTCACTTTCGGAAAAAGACACTTGCGATTATCGAGAAAGCAAATAGTATCATTGCAGAATACGGCGGGGGTTTAACGCTTCGGCAGCTTTATTATCAGTTCGTAGCAAGGGGGCTTTTGTCCAACACAAAAAAGGATTACGAAAGTCTGGGCAAGATTGCCGGCAACGCACGCTTGGCGGGACTTATCGATTGGAACGCAATTATCGACCGCACCCGGATGACTAATAGCCACAGTCACTTTGAAAGTCCAAAGGATATTCTGGAGACGGCGGCGGAAACTTTCCACCTTGACACCCGCGCCGACCAAGACACCTATATCGAAGTGTGGATTGAGAAGGAGGCGCTAATTGGTGTTATCGAGCCAATCTGTCGAGAACTTGACGTACTATACCTTGCCTGCCGGGGTTACTTTAGCCTGGCTGCTATGTGGCAGGCGGCAGGCCGTTTCCACGAAGCAGAGAAAGCAGACAAAAAAACAGTCTTGCTTCATTTAGGAGACCACGACCCCTCTGGTATCGATATGACTCACGATATAAAAAACAGATTGTCGGGATTCGGTGTACAGACAGAGGTCGAGCGGATTGCCCTCAATATGAATCAGGTCGAACAGTATAATCCACCGCCGAACTTCGCAAAGCTGACAGATACCCGGTCGGCTGATTACATAACTGAGTATGGTCGGAAATCGTGGGAGCTGGATGCACTCGAGCCCAAAGTGATTACCGGCTTGATCGAAGATGCCATTGGCGGATATACCGACCACGATAAGCGGCAGGTCAGGCTTGATGAACAGGAATCACACAAACAGAGGCTTACCTATATTGTAGAGCACTGGGGGGAAGATGAAGACTAAAGCGCATACCCGATACCGAACCAAAGAACAAACAGCGGAAAAAGGGCTTACTGCTGATGAGCGAGCGGTTTTAACGTGCCACTTGACGGATTTAGGTAACGGTCAACGGCTTGCATTACATCACGGCGATAAACTCCGTTATCAATGGGATACCGGCCAATGGCTGTTTTATGACAGTCACCGATGGAGTATTGAATCCGGCAAAGAGAACCTTGCCAGACTTGCGAAACAAACGGTTTTGAAAATATACAGCGAAGCCGAAATAAGGTCAAGTGAACACGAGCGCATACAAGCGGCGAAATGGGCGATGAAAAGCGAAGCCGAAGCCAGGGCGACCGCTATGGAATCAATGGCAAGGTCGGAAAAACCGATAGCGACATATAGCAAATACTTTGACACCGACCCTATGCAATTCAATTCTCAAAATTGGGTTATCGACCTGACAACCGGAAGCGTAACGCCGCAACATAGCGAATATAACATAACCAAAAGAGGCGGCTGTGAGTTTGACGAAACAGCCACTTGTCCGATATGGGATAGGTGCGTATCCGAATGGATGGGTGGACACGAACAACTTATTACGTACCTGCAAATGATTCTCGGATACTGTTTGACCGGCGATATATCCGCAAGGATTTTTCCCATATTTCACGGACAGGGGTTTAACGGAAAATCTGTATGCGTGAATGTTGTTTGTGAGATTTTAGGCGATTATGGAACGCTTGGCGGCGAAGACCTGTTGGCTGAAAAAAAGATGCCACAACACCCGACCGACATTATGAAGCTGAAAGGTCGGCGGCTTGTATGGGTTGATGAAAGCAAAAAGAATATGAAACTGCGAACATCTTTAGTCAAGCGGTTTACAGGTGATACACAGTTGACCGGACGGCTGATGCGACAGGACTTTCAGGACTTTACGATAACACACAAGCTGATTCTTATGACCCAAAACCTACCGATTATCACAGAAACGGCAGATGCTATTTGGGATAGAGTCCATTTATTAAGGTGGAACCGGCAATTTGACATTGACGAAAGAGACCCTGATTTGGCCGAAAAACTGCGAAAAGAATACCCTGGAATCCTAAATTGGCTGATTCGGGGATGCCTGAATTGGCAAAAGGCCGGACGTAAGATATTACGGCCTGAATCGGTAAAATTAGCTGGATTTGAATATCGGGCGGAATCAGACCCGCTGGACGATTTTATGCAGGCAAAATGTGAGATTGGCAAGCGGTTTACCACATCAATAAAAGGTATGAAACAGGCTTATCAAGAGTGGTGCATATCCGAAAGTATTAAGTTTACAGTTAGCCGCCGAAACTTCAATGATTATCTCCGTGAAAGAGGTTGTGAGCAGAAAGTTATGAACCTAAACGGTAACTCTACTAAATGCTGGTTAGGTATAGGCTTACAAGAGAAAATATGATAAAAATTACCAAAGGTTACCGATGATACTGTTAAGTATATATAATCTCTCTCGTGGCGCTTAACCATATAAACGGTAACTAACGGTAATCTTTAATCTTTTGAGTTGAGAACAACCAAAGCCAATAAAGGACATAAGTGTTGATAAATGGTATGGTTATGAAAGAATACTGTTAAATAGGCGTTTTTGGGCCTGAGAATAAGTGTGTTGTAAGGTGTTTAACGATTTTAACACAAATAAGGTGTGTAACGATTGAAAGGATTATAATGAGTATGCCGAGAAAATTGACGAAAGAAATGGCCATTTTGATAGCTGAGAAGTTCTTGACGAACGGCCTTAACAGGAACAAGGCTTTGCAAGACGTTGGTTACAGCAAGGCGTACAGTATAGGCACAAAGGCCCACAGGTTGTTCGATAATCCGCTTATCAAGGATGCTATGGCTGATATTTTAGCCCGTAATTCGGACGCAGTGGATGTTCAGGTATCGGAAATTGTCCGAGGTTTGCGTGAAATTGCCTTCCCTGCCGATGGTACAAAAGTTCTTAACAGCGACCGCAACACCGCATTGTCCATTCTTGCGAAGTACAAGAATATGTTTGTCGAGCGGTTTAGTTTTGAAGATACGCGGCAGGAAAGAAATATGACTGAGACTGATAAACTTGAAGCTAAGATTTTGGCCGCCCTTCGTATGAAGTTCGGTGACGCTATTAGAGACGAAATACTCAGTCGCAGTAAGAACCCGCCTTCTTTTTCGGATTCAGAGATTTTGAACGGATAGCTCTTTTACAAGTAAATAGCGTTGGTAAAAACGCACCAGAATTGCTCAGGCTAAAGAAAAGGCCCAGGTTGTTAAGCCCAGGCCCGATTCTTACTGGTAGAGGTCGGTTACGCCGTTTTGCATATCTTCGAAAGATATATCGGCATACATATTGGCAGTTGTTGCCGGTGATGCGTGTCCTAATTGCTTTTGGACTTGCCGCAAGTTGCCGGTTTTCTTGAGCAGGTGAACGGCCATTGTATGCCGGGCCGAATGGATGGATAATTCTTTCGGCAGTCCGGCACGTTTGACGGCTGATTTCCAGATTTGCTGTAAGCCGTATTTTGTCAGGTTGCCACGTTCACCGATAAGCAATTGGCCGGTAGTCCTGTTTTCGATATACTCTTTCAGATGTTTTATCAGGCCCGGACTGATAGCCAGCGAGTCAATGGTTTTCTTTTTACGCTTCTTTCGCTGGACTGTGACAAAGCCACGTTTCAAGTCAATGTCTTTTAGCTGGATAGCTGCCATTTCTGAGACTCGAAGTCCTGTCGATAAAGCAAGGTCAACCAGCATCCATCTCACAGGCCCGGTTATACGCCCCTTGCGCAGGTCAACGATTGATTTATCTTCGGTAACTGCCCTAAGCTGTTTCACTTCTTTTGCATTGAGATATTTTACTCGGTCGATTCCCATAATTTCTCCTTAAAGTAAGTTTCCACTTTCGATTTCCTGCAACATTGACCGGCAGTTGTTATGGCACTTTGCAGCGAGTTTGATATAGCTTTCGATAGGCTTTCCATTGAGATTCTCTTTTGTGGCGATTATCCTGCAATGTTCGGCGAATACTTTTGCAAGGCCCTGATTCGTCAATTCGATTTTAATACACCTTGACAGCAAGGGGTTAGCGTCAATCTGGTCGTCAAACAGTCCAGATTCGCCTTCCTTCGTAGTAGTGAAGACAAACACTATATGCTCAGGTATTCGCTCCAAAAGGCCCAGCAAACGCCGTATAGATGCCTTGCGTAGTCCGTGACTCTCATTGATGATATAGGCCCTGCCGCCTTTGCCGGAAGCGTAATAGTGCATATCACGCTCGATTCTGTCTATGGCCGATACTGATAAACTGTCAGCACTATCGAACTCAGTTATAAACCACGCATCAGCGATACTGTCAGCGATAATCCTTGCAAGTGTAGTCTTGCCGGTTCCCGATGCGCCGCTTATCCAAAAGCAGCGCCCCGCGACGCTGCTCTGCATAAGTCTTTTGATTGTCTTGATTGCTTTGTCTTGACCGATTACAGCGTCAAGGGTTTTCGGTCGATACTTTTCATATAGCTGCATTTTGTGCCCCCTCTATGTTTTGCCAGATTAAAGATACAACGAGTCTGATACGTTCCTGCCTGCTAATGACTTCGTCCTGTTCTAAGTCCAGCAATATGTGACGAATCCAAAGAGTATCGTCAAACAAGCGTGCTTCTATTCTTAATTCTTCAAGATATTCAGAATTAGTCATTTTGCACCCCCAGACCAGCGTTGACATAATCTTCGAGCGGTGTTGTCTGATACTTGTCCCAAGGGCGATAATTCCTTGCCGGTCTTGCCGAATAACCACAGTTGTGTGCCCATTGACTACGCCGGGGACTCCAGCGAAAGCCTATATCTTTTAGGGCCTGCCGGACTTCAGCCGAAGGTTTGTGCTTGAACTCAATCCAAACCCACTTGCCGACTACCCTTGCCGGAAGATTCCGTTCCTTGCAGAACTCCAAAACTTCGATAATTGACTTGCTGTTCGACTTGTTTTTCTGTACTGTTGACATTGTTAAGACCTCCAATAAAGGTTTTAACCACGAGCAGGGATATTACGGTATCGCCTGCTCACTTCTTTGACCGCCCCGACAGCCGGAACGATTCCTTTACTTGTCAAACTTTTTTATCTTTGTCTTCGTTTTCCGGTCGAGTAACGGTAGTCCTGCCACATCCAAGACAACCATACTCGTTTTCGCTGTCTGACCATTTTGCGATGAATTGCATATCTTTACAGCCACATATTTTGCATTTCATAATTCAGCCCCCTTAGTGTAAACCCTCTTTACTTGTCAAACTAACTACCTTACTAATAGAGTATACTATCAATCAACAGGATATGCAAGGGGAAAACAGCTAAATTCATAAGAATTGTATAATAATGTAGTCAATCCCTGATACTGATTCATAAGGAAGTATCGGAGTCAAAGATTTATTCGCAGGGCAAGGGCAAGGCAAGGCAGTAGCAAGGGCAAGGGCAAACCACAGGTAAAGGCAGGGTAAAGCAGTAGTAAAGGCAGGGCAAAGCAGGGTTAAAGACAAGAAAAAAGCAAGAAAGCAAGGGGGTAGGCCCGATAAAAAAGGCTTCACCCCCATTTATAAGGGTTAGGTATGGAGCTATTACCCAAAACATTTATATCGTGTTTCAGTTTTAAGACTAAATAAGTGGAGAATGTTAAGATGGATATGTTACCAATAAGCGACAGGCAGGACTTGACTTTTGCTCAGGCTTGCTCTGAGTATAGGGAGATTACGGTATTTTTGAAGCGTAACCGTCCTGAGTTTGGCTGGTTATCGTGTATTTTGGTTCGTTATGACGAGCGTTTGGATTATTTGCGTCATATTATAGTTGATTTTGCTATTAAAGGAGATTTCCAATGTCTGAAGAAAGTATAGGCAGTATTGAGCGAACGCCGGGTTTTATTGTACCGGACGATAAGGGCCAGTTTATGAGGGACGTAAACAGGCCTGAGTACGACCGTCTTGAGAGTATTCGGGATGGTTTGTACCACACAAAGGCTGGTATTGAGCCGGTCGCACCGGAGACGAAGCCGCCGGGTTTTATCGATTCACACAGTGAAGAGCGTGCGGGTATTGAGAGCAAGGTCGCCGTTGCGCCTTTACAAGACCAGAGCGAGCTGATTGCCGTTGCCGAGGCCGAGATGAAGTTATTAGTCGGTTTAGGTTTTGAAGAAAGTGAGGTTCCCCTGGATATTCCGGAGTGGAAGGTACAATCGCTAAAGTTACAGCGTTTGACAGCGGAGCGTAATTATCTTGAACTGAACCCATTGATAGCCGAGCAAATGGAAGTCCACGAAGCCACGCCGGTTATGAAGAGCGCTTTCAATGCTTTTCTTAACATTACGGACATTGACAAGGTATTGAAAGAAAACATATCCGAGCAGATAGTGGATTGGATTCACCGCAAGAACGAAGCCAAGCATCAGGAAGAATAAACACAATACAAAAGTTACAGGAGACGACAAATGCAGTATTTTGAGATGTTCTCAATTGAAGCTCGTGAAAGAACCAAAATTCTTATTGCGCAGCGAAACACATTAACAAAAACAATCGACATAGCCAG
>SDBT01015274.1_pt1 | contig 12209 bp, 13 predicted proteins | sample 2277101 | NCBI WGS metagenome assembly SDBT01 (sample SAMN10404973, study PRJNA504765) | marine sediment metagenome | isolation source: marine sediment core GS10_PC15, 103 cmbsf | place: Arctic Ocean: Southern Knipovich Ridge | collected 2010
TGACTATCTGGCACCCCCGGGAAGCTCTATCGAAGGAACAAGAAGCATGTTAAGCAGTATTGCATCCTATATTATGACCATACCTGAAGTGGAGGGGTATTCGCTGCGAACGGGCCGAAGCCTTGCACACCCGCGTACCCATGCCAATGAAGGGGATTTTGTGATCAATCTAAGAAAGGGACATCAACGATCTTCCTTCGAGATCATGGATGACATCCGCGCCTTTGACCACAGCCATGAGCCGCGTTTGGAGCCGGAATTGTTTCAGGTATTGCCCGATCGGCTGAATGATTTGAGCGGAGAGATTGCCCCCCTTATCATCAAGGTATTCGGAAAGAACCTGGATCTTATCCAGGAAACAGCCAGTCAAATTGCCGATTCACTGGAACTGATCAGCGGCGCTGTCGATGTATACAAGGGATTTAGCAAAAGTGAACCAGAGCTCACCATTCATGTGAAAGAGGAGGCTGCAACGCGATATGGATTATCCATTAAAGATGTGAGCGATGCTGTTCGAATGGCGCTGTGGGGTGATGAGGCCACACAAATGATGCAGGGACTTAAAATGATACCGGTTCGTGTACGTTATCCCAAACCTGACTTTGACCATTCTGAAAAAATTGAGAAAATGCCTATCTACCTGGCCTCAATCAATCGCGTATTGTACCTGGATGAATTGGCCTCTATTGAAAAAATATCCGGCAAGACAGACATTGAACATGAGAATCTGAGTCAGGTAATCAATATAAAAGCACAGATTGCTGACCGTGACCTGGGCAGTATCGTTCCGGATATTAAAATGATGTTGGATGGTATTCACCTTCCTCCTGGAGTTACTGTTGAACTTGGAGGACAATATAAAAGTCAGCAGAAGGCCTTTTCAGAGTTGATGCTTATTCTCAGTTTTGGCATCCTGATGGTATTCTCAATTTTACTTTTTGAATTTCGTTCTTTCCGAACCGCAGGAGTCATATTGTTAGGAACCATTCTGTCAGTCAGCGGAGTGTTCCTGATGCTTTGGATCGTAAAGATCCCACTGGATATCTCTGCCTTCATGGGCATGATTATGATTGTTGGGGTAGTTGTCAACAATGGCATCTTACTTATTGATTATGCGGAAAAATACCTGAAAGAGAAAACAAGCGATATCACAACAGCGTTGATGATGGCCGGAAAAGTTCGTCTTCGCCCCATCCTGATGACCACCTTGGCCACCATATTTGGGTTTCTGCCCCTGGCCCTCGCAATGGGTGAAGGTTCAGAAATGCTGCAACCGCTTGCCGTTTCTATGATAGGTGGAATAAGCATTTCCATGTTTCTATCTTTGCTGGTGATACCGGGTCTGTACCGGGTGGTGAATCGGAACAGATCCATATATAATAAAGTTGATCCACAAAATTGATGATACTTTTATAAAAGCTGGCAAAACCGGGTTCTGGACCAAAGCGGATGCTGTTTCTGATTTTGACAACTTTAATGTGAAAGGAGATTAGGTAATTGTTGTAATTTGTTAAGAATAGCAGCAAGATTCTCCTTATAAGAGATTTAATTTTATATTTAGGCTCTTAATAGAGAGATCTTGCACACGAATAAAAATCAATTCAGAAATGAAGGAATTACAAATAGGGAATCTAACAATCAACCTGCCAGTCATACAGGGGGGAATGGGTATTGGTGTTTCGATGTCCGGATTAGCAGCAGCAGTGGCAAACGAAGGTGGGGTTGGAGTGATAGCCGTAGCCGGACTGGGAATGTTTGAGCCTGATTACTTAAGAAATTTCATTGAGGCAAATAACAGGGGATTAAGGAAAGAGATACAAAAGGCCAGGGATTTGACCGATGGTATTCTTGGTGTAAATATCATGGTTGCACTTTCAAATTTTGCCGAATTGGTAAAAACTTCTATTTCGGAAGGGATTGATGTAATTATTGCGGGTGCAGGACTTCCTTTGAATTTGCCTCAATATTTAACCAAAGGATCAAAAACAAAACTTGTACCGATAGTTTCATCCGGAAGGGCTGCAAAAGTTCTGTGTTCAAAATGGAAAGAGCAATATGATTATCTTCCTGATGCAATTGTTCTTGAAGGGCCAAAAGCTGGCGGACATTTAGGGTTTAAAAGGGCCCAGCTTGAGGATCCCGATTTTGCATTAGAAAAACTATTGCCGGAAGTATTAGAACAAGTGAAACCGTTTGAAGAAAAATACAATACTAAAATCCCGGTGATAGCTGCAGGTGGAATTTACACAGGTGCAGATATCAAAAAGATTATGGATATGGGAGCGTCAGGTGTTCAGATGGGAACGCGTTTTGTTATAACCGAAGAGTGTGATGCTTCATTGAAATTCAAGCAGACCTATATTGATTCCAGGGAGGAAGACATGGAAATCATTGACAGTCCTGTTGGAATGCCAGGACGCGCAATTAGAAATGAATTTCTTGAAAAGGTGAGCAGAGGGGAGAAACGTCCGGTAAAATGCCCGTATAAATGCTTAAGAACCTGTGATATAGAATCTACACCATACTGTATTGTGGCTGCCCTGTTAAATGGCAGGAAAGGAAATTTTTATAATGGCTATGCCTTTGCGGGATCAAATGCCTACAGATCCAAAAAAATAATTTCTGTTAAAGAATTAATGGAATCATTGTTAAGGGAATTTAAAGACGCAATATAATTGCTTTAACAACGAGTATATAATGGATGCTGTTACATTGAACCTTACAGAATGGGTCGAATCGTACACCAGTGATTTATATTCCTGGGCATTGCATAAAGTGTCGGATCCCGAACAGGCTGAGGACCTGGTTCAGGATACCTTTTTGGCTGCAGCTGAGAAAATTCAAGAATTTAAAGGTGACAGCGCACCTAAAACATGGTTGTTTTCTATTCTCAACCATAAAATAATCGATTATTACAGGAAAAAAGTAAAGCAGCCGGTGAAGATGGAGAACCAGGTTTTTTCTACATTTTTTGATGAAGAGGGGAGCTGGAAGGTTGAAAAGCGACCCGTTGAATGGAATGATGAAGATTCACACCTGCTGGATGATGTTGAATTTCAGGAGGTCTTGAAAAAATGTCTCTATGAATTGCCTGAAAAATGGAGTACCTGTGTAAAACTCAAATACCTTATGAATAAAAATGGGGAAGATATCTGTCAGGAACTGGATATTGCCCCTACTAATTTTTGGCAGATTGTTCACAGAGCAAAACTGCAATTGAGAAATTGCGTGGAGGACAATTGGTTCAATAATTAAATTGACAGGATGAAGAAAGTCATGCATAAACTGTTCTTATCATGTGTTCGGGCTACGGAACTCATCGAGAAGAAACTGCATTTCAGGCTATCAACAAAAGAAAGGCTTCAGTTGAAAATGCATAAAATGATGTGTGATGCCTGTTCGCGCTACGAAAAGCAAAGTATTTTTATTGAAAAGGGAATTTCTTTAAGCCAGAAGAATGGATTTTCGGATGATGATGTAAAACAGTTAAAACTGATCATTACTGAAAAACTTGCTGACATGAAATAACCTTCTGGTAGGGTACTTCAGAAATATTCCAAAAAAACTTACCAGGCTTATCTTCAGTTTTTGCAATCGGAACGTGTTCAGAAACTCATGAACCTGGGTGTATAACCACAGCGGTTGTTATGGGCAAGCACTGGTGCAAAAGACCCAAATGTTTCCGATGTGATTTACATTGAAAACCTGAAAGCTCCGTTTACGGTGAATACCATGCCGGAAAGTACGCTGCTTGCATTTGCAGACCCTGGTGGTATCGAACGGTCACTGCATGGAACAACCAATCAGACAGTGGAGACATTGCTACAATTTAAAAACGAAGGCGTTAACAAATACCAGGGAATGGTTGACGGAGCTTAAACCAATGGTATACAGGTTTCTATTAATCATAAGAGTTGATTTTGTTGAATTACTAACCAGCAGATACTCAACAATATAAGCTTCTTCTTCAAAATATTTTCGTATGATGTTATATTTTTTCTCGGATTCTTGTCAGGGTTCATGCTTTTATCGACTGATTTATCAAAATCAAAATAATCTGAAATGAAAAAGAAAAAAGTTATTAGAGCCATTGTAATCATTGGAGTTGCAGGTTTATTAATTGGTGGGGGTATTGGTTTGTACATGTTTAACATGCCCCAGAGGGATGTGCTGTCGGCCCAGGTGGACTTTTCGCTTACCAGCACTCAAATTGTTGCGGAATACTTATCCGACAAAGACGCTGCTAATCAGAAATACCTGGCATCCGATGGCGATTCAAAAATCCTGGAAATTACCGGAGAGGTGAAAAATATCTCAGAGGATTTTAACGGACAAAAGGTAGTTCTTCTAAAAGACAATCAGGACCTGGCTGGAGTGAGCGCCACCTTTACCCCTGAAACCAATGATCATCTTGCGGGTGTTGAGGTTGGGCAAACCATCACTGTAAAAGGAGTGATCCGTTCCGGAGCTTCTTACGATGAAGATCTTGGGTTTTACCTGCATGTAATTCTGGAAAAGAGTAGTACTGTAAATTAGAATTTAAGAATCAGAAAAAATGAAAAAATCAGTTTTATTATCAATCGTGGCAATCCTTTCCTTATCGATTGCCGGAGTTGGACAAAGCACTGGTAAACAGGCCAGCACCAAAACCCATATCAAATTTTTTTCAACCACACCGGCAGAAGATATTGAAGCCAATAATACTGCTTCGGTAAGCACCATTGACAAAGCAACAGGTGAGGTTGTATTTTCGGTACCCATGCAAGGGTTTGAATTTGAAATATCGTTGATGCAAAAACACTTTAACAGTGGTAAATTTCTGGATACTAAATCTTTTCCAAAGGCTAAGTTAAAGGCAAAGATTACGAACATAGACCAGATTAACTTTTCAAAGGACGGAAGCTATACGGCTACTGTTGAAGGAGACCTGACTATTAAAGGGGTGACAAAACCTGTAAGTGAAAAAGGCACCATTGCCATAAAAGGAAATGTTGTAAAAGTTGAAAGTAAATTCAATGTTAAGTTGTCTGATTATGGAATCACTTTTGTTAAAGGTAAACCATCCTCTAACATCGCCAAAACAGTTGAGATAACTGTACAGGCAGAATACCAATAATTTAAACGATCATATGATAAAAATGAATCGAAAAATTTTCTGGTTCATTCTTATTGTTTCATGGTTCTGTAAATCAGACTATTCCCGTAAAAGCATTCTGGGTTAAAAAGACCAAAAATAATAAAATTGAACCTTTAACCCGGATCCAGAAGAGGTACGCCTAGGGCATCAAAGCGCTGGATACAGGAAAGGCCAGAAACAATGAATGGCATTTTCAACTTGCAGCTTAAAATACCAGAGGTGCTGAAGACGCCAATGGCCTGCCCGTTGGCAGTGAGGCCCCGGGTTTTCAGGCAATCGATGCTGATAACGAACTATTCAATCTGGCTGCGGCTTTAAAAACCGGACCAGTTGTGATGATTTTTTACCGGGGCCAATGGTGCCCATTGACCCGGATTATAAGAACAGATCCACCGTGAAAGATATTCTGGATAACCTTCCAAAATAGATTTTCCCAACCGCGTGTCAGGTTTTATTTTTTCGCCGTCTGTTTAATAGACATTAAATTTTTAACCTTTAAATAATCAAGAAATCATGAAGAAGTTAAGTTTAAATATAATCCTGGCAGTTGCTCTTTTAACCATCAGTTTTGTGGCACAGACACAGGACCGCCATGTGAGTTCCAAAACCCATATCAAGTTCTTTTCGACCACTCCGGTAGAGGACATTGAAGCACATAATTATGCTTCAGTAAGTACCATCAATTCCAAAACCGGTGAGGTAGTGTTTTCCGTCCCAATGCAAAGCTTTGAATTTGAGAAAGCAATGATGCAGCAGCACTTCAATAATGAGCATTTCCTGGAGACAAATGTATATCCTAAATCGAAATTCAAAGCGATCATCACCAATCTGGATGAGATTGATTTCACAAAAGATGGAGAGTACCAGGCAGAAATTGAAGGAGAAATGATCATAAGGGACAAAACCAACCCCATCAAAGATTCAGGAACCATTACCGTGAAAGGTCAGACGCTGACGGTAAATTCTGTATTTGACCTGACATTAGCCGATTATGGCATCACATTCAATGAATCCGAAATGGTGTCTAAAAAAATAGGGAAAAGCGTTGAAATTACGGTTATCGCTGAATACAACACCCAATAAAAACCAAACAACCAAAATAGATCATGGAGATCACCTTTGCATTGTGGTATTTATTTCCGGTTTCAATACTTATTGCCACCATCGCCATGTCTTCGGGTATTGGCGGGGCAGTGTTTTTTTCGCCGCTTTTTATGTTGGCTTTGAAATTGGATCCGGTGGTTGCAGTTGGAACGGCTCTGATCACAGAATTGTTTGGATTTTCATCCGGTCTCATAGCCTATGTAAAAGCAAAACTCATAGATTTCAAACTGGGATTAAACCTGCTTCTTTTTTCAGTACCCTTTGCTATCCTGGGAACGGTATTTGGCAGTGATGTACCGCCCGATATTCTTAAAGCAATATTTGCAGTTGGCATTGTTTTTATCGGTACCCAGCTGTTTACTTCATGGCGCAAAGAGGAACGTGAAAAGCGGGAGGTTGAGCGCAAGGAGGAATACAAAGTCAACTATGAATCACTGCTCATTGACAAAAGCGGTAAAGAATACAAGTACACTGTTTGCCAAAAAAACATGGGGCGATTTTTTGCAGGAGTCGGTGGAGCGTTTGTGGGAATGATCTCAGTCGGATTGGCTGAACTCCAGGAATATCATCTGGTAGCAAAATGTAAAGTGCCTGCTCCGGTGGCCATTGCAACTTCTATTTTCGTTGTTGTGGTAACGGTTTTGGTAGCTTCCATTGGCCATTTTTACGAATTCATCGCTCATGCCGAAGATACAGTGCTTAACCAGGTATTAAACATCATTATTTTCACCATTCCTGGTGTGATCATTGGTGGACAAATCGGCCCTGCATTACAGAAGAAGTTACCCGAAGATATGATGAAGATTGGTGTTTCAGTCTTATTTGTTCTGGTAGGAGCACTGATGTTATTTACATTGATTAGATAGTATTCACATGAAGTATTTAATTTTTCTTTTTGCTTTCGTTGGAATAGATGCTTTCCCTCAAAACGGTTCATCTGTTGCGACAGAAATTCGAGTTGATGATTTGGTGGATTCGCTCTGGGCAAATCCCACCAGTTTTTTTAACAACAATGACCCAAATTGGAGGTTGCTCTGCGAGAATTTGCAGCAGATAAATCTGCATAAACTAAATCAACTTACTACTTCAATTTTTACAGGTTCAGAAGCCAAAATTGAAAATGAATCTACCTCTTCACAGGGATTTGTGGGTTCATTAAACAGAAGTTCTCATGATAAAAAAATAAAAAAATATTACAGGAAGATTGAAAATGATTTTACGAACAAAAATCTTTTTCCAGATAACAAAATTGTGTTTGTGGAAGGTGATTCCTGGTTTGAATTCCCTTTGTTTTTGCGCGAGGTTACCGACAATTTAATGCGACAGGACAATCTGGCAGTTTATAGTTTGGCATCCGGAGGTGATTGGGCTGCCAATATGATTTCGAGTGGTGATTATCAAGCTGAATATCTGAATATTAAACCAGATATTTTTATTGTGAGTGGTGGTGGAAACGATTTGCTGGAAGAGAAGAGGTTGATGAATTATATTTCAGAGGAGCCCTTCCTTAAAGAGGATCCGTTTTTAAGCGATTTCAAAGACTACGTGGTGTTGCGACAGAATAACAAGCCCGTACCCATGTGCAATGCCAATTTTTGCCCTATTGAGTATCATTCATTTGAAGATTCTTTGTCTTATTATACTTCTAATATAGATTCAGAAACACTTGAAAAAATTGTAAATGGCCGCAGATACCTCAATAAGAACTTCTACAGATTGCTTGTTACGTTTAAGCTGGAATATAAGATCCTTTTTGAATCGCTGCGGAAAATGGATTCTGTTCATTTTGATTCTTTGAAGATAATAACCCAGGGTTATGATTATGCCATTCCCAGCTCCAGTAAAAAACTATTTTGGGAAAATGGAAAATGGCTAGATAAACCCCTGATAATGAGTGGAATTAAAGATCAATATACAAAGGAATCAATTGTCATGGCATTGATATTCGATTTCAATGAAATGCTTATCGAGCTTGAGAAGGAGTATCCGAACATTTATCATGTAGATGTTCGGGGGTTCACGAGATTTCTTGAGATTAATGACCACAAAAGCCCCGGAACCTATTGGTATGATGAACTTCATCCAACCAATCCTGTTTTTGTAGAGATCTCAAAAACTTATGCTGCAATTATCAATAACAATGTGCCAGGTCAGCAACGAGTTTTTAGTGTTATCGAATATTTCAAAGAGAGTATCAGGTAACGTCTGGGTGACTGGATAATTCGTGAAGATGCTTTAATTTCAGCCAATTACAAATCATGGGTAGTGTTATCAATCAACAACTCAAGCAATTCTGAAATTATATGTATACCATGTTCGAGTTCAGTGTTATTTACAAATTTTGTAAAACCACTAATATCTGGCATAAAGTATATGGCTTTTGTATTCATGCCTTAAATATCACTTTATTAGATAATTCAATAGACGCAGGAGTTATATTTTGCTTACAGAGGGAAAGAAACAATCAGGTCTTTCTGTCAGGTTTGGGTTTTGATCCGACTATGATAGCAGTGCAAATTACGCTAAACCTTTAAATAGTTGAATTAAAAATGAAAGCAACAGCTAAAGAGAACCTGATTCAGTTGAAAGATCTTGTTCAGGTATTAGGAATTGAACAGTATAACAATGAATCCGATATCCTTTCCGGAGCATCCATTGGGCAACATATCAGGCACATCCTGGAGTTTTATCTCCTGCTGGTATCCGGTTCTTTTTCCGGGATCATCAATTATGATAAGCGGAAGCGTGATATGCGAATTGAAACGGACCCGGGTTTTACAGCAAAAGTTATTGACAGGTTATTGTCCGGGATCGACACGCTTGATGAAACTCAAGCCGTAAAGTTTGAGGCGGACTACAGCAGAAACGGATCTTCACAAAACAACATTTCCAGTTCTGTGGGAAGGGAGCTGGCATATTGCATTGAGCACAGCATCCACCACCAGGCTATTATTAAAGCAGGGCTTATTGATCTTCATTTAAAGGAATTGGTGAATGAGCAATTTGGAGTGGCTTATTCTACCATTCGTTACCGCAGTGATTCATGTGTACAGTAACTTACATACCCCCAATGAAGGAGGATGGTATGACCAGATCACCAGGTGGTTGGGAATTAACAAGAATAATTACTACAGGGCCGGCCATGCTGCAATAGTGCTGATTGAGAAAGATGGTGAAATGTGCCATTGTTTTGACTTTGGCAGATATCATGCACCTTTTCAACATGGAAGGGCCCGGTTCATGGTTTGTATTAGAATTTCAAAAAAAACTTATTGAAGGTTACGAGATTTGCTCTCGACGGAACCGTTGAATCCCGCTCGCTGTATGAGGAAACCAATGGACATAGCATTGATCCAAACGATTCGTTCAGGGTGGATTATCCGAGCAATTGTAAAGAGGTGAATCTGAAGAATTCTGACGGAAAAATATTATTTGAAAGGACAATTGTTTAATTTTATTGTCTGTGTAATTCCTGGGAATTCTTAAGGTACGATGAAATACTTTCCAAAAATTGGTATTGCCTCTTGCATTGGTTTTACATTTGTAGTTTTCTCATGTAAAAGTGCCGTGCAAAACAGTCAAAGCAGTGAATCACCAAATGTGATAATAATTCTTTCCGATGATCAGGGTTGGGGTGATCTCAGTATTAAGGGTAACACCAATCTAAGGACCCCCAACATTGATCAATTATCGGTAAATGGAGCCTGTTTCGACCGGTTCTATGTGTGCGCTGTCTGTTCACCCACACGTGCAGAAGTGCTGACTGGCCGGTATCATCCAAGGGGAGGTGTTTATTCCACCTCTGCTGGTGGTGAAAGACTTGACCTGGATGAGACAACCCTCGCGGATGTTTTTAAAAAGGCGGGATATGCCACAGCCGCTTTTGGGAAATGGCACAATGGAATGCAATACCCTTACCATCCAAATGCAAGAGGATTCGATGAATTTTATGGTTTTTGCTCCGGTCATTGGGGAAACTATTTCAGTCCTCAATTAGAACATAATGGAGAGTTGGTGAAGGGGGATGGATTTGTAATCGACGATTTTACAGAAAGGGCGATGACCTTTATGGAAGAGAACAGAGATCAACCCTTCCTGGTTTATCTCCCCTACAATACACCACACAGCCCCATGCAGGTACCCCAGGAGTGGTGGGAAAAATTTGAAAACAAAACCCTTGAAAAACTGCATCGCAATCCGGGAAAGGAAAATATTCAGCACACCAGGGCTGCCCTGGCCATGTGTGAAAATATCGACTGGAATGTGGGGAGAGTGATTGACAAAGTCACTGAACTGGGATTGGAGGAAAAGACCATCATCATCTATTTTTCAGATAACGGACCCAATGGATGGCGCTGGAACGCTGACATGAAAGGGCGCAAAGGATCCACCGATGAAGGTGGTGTACGGTCGCCTTTGTTTATTCAATGGGCCGGTGTAATAGAACCCGGGATAACCGTAACACAGATTGCGGGGGCCATTGATCTGTTGCCGACACTGGCAGACATGGCGGGTATTGAGCATTATGCGGACAAACCACTTGACGGTGTGAGTCTGAAACCCTTGCTTCTTGGAAATGATGATGAGTGGGAAGAGCGTTTAATATTTAACCATTGGCGGAAAGCCACCAGTGTGCGCAGCCAGCACTACCGCCTTGATTACAATGATCAACTGTTTGATATGGTCAAGGATCCTGGCCAGAGGAATGACGTATCGGCTCAATTCCCGGGTGTATTGCAAGAAATGGTAAATGCTAAAACAGCATGGGAAAAAGAGGTGCTGGCAGAATATGGTGAGTTGGACGACCGCCCATTCCCGTTGGGGCATCCCGGCTATACGTTTACTCAGATTCCTGCACGGGACGGTATTCCTTCTGGTCAAATAAAGCGTTCAAACCGTTATCCGAACTGTTCCTTCTTTACCAGCTGGACCAGTACTGAGGACGATATAACATGGGAAGTGGAGGTGCTCGCCGACGGGGATTTTGAGGTCGTGCTGTACTATACCTGTCCCGAAGAAGATGTGGGTTCCACCATTGAACTTGAATTTGGTACTAACAAGCTTTCCGGTAAGATCACAGATGCACATGATCCCCCCTTAACCGGAATGGAAAATGACAGGGAGTTAAGGAGCGAGTCTTATGTAAAGGATTTTATCCCCTTGCATATGGGAACAATGCACTTGCAAAAAGGCCAGGGAAAGCTCAAATTAAGAGCACAGGATATCCCGGGTTCACAGGTTATGGATTTCAGACTGATGATGTTTGAAAGAAAATAAAAATATAAATGATGAAAAAATCAATGATTTTCCTGGTTGCGACAATATGTCTTCTCCAGGGATGTGCTGATTTGCAAAATGGTGTGAGTAATGAATCAAATGCACAGTCGGAGTACCTGGACTTTTCGAACCGGGATGATCAGTTTACAGGAGGGATTAAAATGATACCCATCTCCACCCCGAAAGGTGTTTTTAAGGTCTGGACCAAAAGGGTGGGAAACAATCCCAGTATGAAACTATTACTACTGCATGGAGGACCTGGTGGTACCTATGAGGCATTCCAGTGTTTCGATGGATATTTACCTGCCGAAGGGATTGAGTTTATTTATTATGATCAATTGGGATCCTACTACAGCGATCAGCCCTCCGATACCACGCTTAAGTACTGGGATGTATCCGGGGAGTTATCGAAGATCTCTCTCCCCACATTGGTGATTGGTAGCCAATACGACACCATGGATCCGAAACATATGGAATGGATGTCTGAGGAGGTCCGGCACGGCCGATTAATGCTATGCACAAATGGAAGACATCCTTCCCACTATGACAAACCGAAGCGACAAATTGAAGGCCTGGAGAAATGTATAAAAAATGTTGAAAGCTGTCATTATCTGAATTAAATTGTGTAAGAAGCTACATAGTCAATCCATAACAATTAAAACGACAACCATGGATACGGTAATCAAAGACG
>SDBT01015275.1_pt1 | contig 12209 bp, 9 predicted proteins | sample 2277101 | NCBI WGS metagenome assembly SDBT01 (sample SAMN10404973, study PRJNA504765) | marine sediment metagenome | isolation source: marine sediment core GS10_PC15, 103 cmbsf | place: Arctic Ocean: Southern Knipovich Ridge | collected 2010
AACGGGAGAATTATTTTGCTAGCTTTTCACCATTAACGGCTTTTCTTTTATTTTCATTGTCAACTATATCTTTTAAAATTTGTTTGATCAATTTCGTATAAATAAAAATCGGTTATTAAAAATATATCAAAAACGACTGTTTTTGGAACGCTGTTTATATAGGAAATGTTAATTATGTATTAACAATGCCATATATTGACCAGCCCCCAATGTTTGAACCACTATCAAAGTTAGGGCAATTTGATTTAATTTGCATATAACATTGTTTTGGGTTCTGAAAGAATGACAGCCTATGATGCCGGTGGCTTGTATCCAAGACTGCATAAGGGTGTACATGATTATATATTAGTCCCATCACTTTGGTTTCCAGTATAGTATCAAAAACGATGATTTATGGATTTCAGTTTAAATAATTAAAACAAATGATGTTAAATTGAATACTTAATGATAGTATAAAATATGCGGATTGATTTTACTATTTTAATTCCAAGGAGATAAAAAATGAATTCAAACAAAAAGACCACAAGAAGCTTAGAAGATATGAAGGTAAATGTAAAGTTGAAGATTGCAGGCTTATGGGCATCTGTATTGTTTTTATTTATATATGTGGATTATTTCGGATTATTTATACCGGGAGTTATAAGGAAAATAATAGAAGGGGAAGTAGCTCATACAGGTATTCAAGTTACTCAAGTATTTTTGTTAATAGTTATAATATTAATGATGATTCCGAGTCTTATGATATTCCTGTCGCTGGTATTGAATGCTAAAGTGAATCGCCTGACAAACATCATCGTTGGTATATTTAATATTGTTGTTGTGACAGCGGGCTTAATAGGAGAATCGTGGGCATTTTATATATTTGCTACAGTTGTAGAAGTTGTGCTTCTTTCACTAATTGTCTGGTATGCATGGAAGTGGCCAAAACTGGAAGCATGAGTCGATTCTTTAAAAAATTCAGAAGATTATTGAGTAAATATTAAACTAACAATATCGAGGAGAATTATTATGAATAAACAACAGAAAAAAATGTTTTGGATAAAATTCCCGTATTGGTTAGGGATAGGTGCTGATGCGCTTTGGGCAGTTGGATTATTGTTTCCATCGGTATTTGGCATTCTTATAGGGAACCCTGATTTCAATCCCGATTTACAGGTTAAAATAATCATGAGTATTGGTGGCTCATTGATGACAGGCTGGACTTTTCTTCTTTTATGGGCGGTCAGAAAGCCACTTGAGAGAAGATTTGTTATTCTCTTAACAGCCTTTCCGGTAGTATTTGGATTATTTATTACAACTTTGGCTGGAGTTCTAAATGGAAATACGTCTACCATTTGGCTCCTTATTAAAACCACAATATTGTTCATATTTATGATTAATAGTTATTTACTTGCAGGAAAGATGATCAAAGGAAAAAAATAGAGAGAATCCAAATACGCACAAAAAAAGTTGTCCTAGTGTAGCTATTTAGTCCCAAAAACGTGTACCAAAACAAACGGGCTAATTTGAGTGTACCAAAAACGGTGGTTTTTGAGATGCAACCACTTGAATGAAAGAAGACAGTAGTAATGTTATATTTATCATTATTTAGAGATAATTAACTGAAATTTATTATTTATAAAGGATCAGATACGAACAATGACTTTCTATGTGTAAATAATTATTATATCATATTATAAAGAATTATTAATATTCGATGTATAAAATGGACAAAGAAGTCCTGTTATGTTGATTAATTCAAATAATTTCTCTGTATTATCGACAGTGTATACTTGATATTATTAAAATAAATATTAGCTAACAAACTTATGTTGGAGTTTCAAATAAAACGAATTCAAAACATTATAGGCGAAATTTCTCTAACAAAAACGCACTCCATTTCAAAAACTTCTGTTACCACACATTAACTCCAAAAACATTAAGGTAATATTAAAATGCGTCCTACTATTATAATATTAATCGCTCTTTTCATTAATATTAATGCTGATGAAATTAGTGAGAAAAATCAAATAACAATTCAACCATACGGATTTTTCAAATTTGACATGAGCTATGATAGGGACCTTATGTCAGCAGGAAATTTTGCGAGATGGGCTTTGCCAAATTCCTCAAATGAATCTATTCCAACAACAAACATAACGGCAAAACAATCTCGATTTGGTATGAATATCAATAAAGGAGATATTAACGGAAAAGTCGAAATTGATTTTTACGGTGTCGGAAGTGCTGAAAACAAAGGTGGTGTTCTATTGCGAAAAGCTTACGCTGAAGCAAAATTAGAAATATTTACAATTAGGGCCGGACAGGACTCTGATGTTATTTCTCCCCTTCTACCTTCTACAATCAACTATCCGGTAGCATGGTGGGCAGGAAACATCGGATACCGACGTCCAATGTTAAAAATATTTGGAACACAAAAATCAATAAGCTGGATTTTAGCCTTAGCTCGCAACATCGGAGGTGATCTGAATAATGACGGTATAGACGATGGTGCAGCTGCACTACTTCCCGAGTTTCAAGGACGAGTTGCAGTAAGTGTATTTGATAATCATGTTGTCGGTCTATCCTGTCATTATGCACAATTAGATACTTTAGGTTCAAATGGGAAATACAAATCTTGGTCTGCAAATCTTGATTTAAACCTAAAAATCACTCCAAAAATTACTTTAAGTGCTGAAGCATTTATTGGCTCAAATACCTCTTCACATTTCGGCGGAATTGGTAATGCAAGTAGCTTTGATGGAATTGCCACACAAGGTGGTTGGTTGAATTTAAAAATAAAACCAAAATCCAATTATTCTTTTTCTACTGGTATTTCAATGGACGATCCGCGTGACTGTGATCTATTGGATGGGGCAAGAAGTAAAAATACAATGGCATTTGCTAATATTTACCAAAATGTCTTAGAAGGATTCTTAATTGGATGCGAAGTGTCATATTGGTCAACAGAATATAAAAATATGGTGATCGCAACTGTTATGCGAGGTCAGCTAGCATTTTTATACAAATTCTAAAATAGCAATAAAATAATAGTACAGTTAAATGACATAAAATGAAACCTTTAATAAATAATTTAAATAAGGAAATAAAATGAGTAATGAAAATATAAAAAATCGTTGGTTCGTGGTTATAGGTGCAATTCTAATTCAATTGGCGCTTGGGGCAATATATGCCTGGTCAGTTTTTACACCTAAATTAACAGATACAAATGGTCAATATCAGTTTACCGCAGGACAAGCAGCATGGATATTTTCTGCAGGATTGTTCTTTTTTGCTTTAGTTATGATTTGGGCTGGGCGTAATCTAACTAAATTTAGTCCGCAGAAACTTGCAATGACAGGTGGTATAGTACTGGGATTAGGTTACATATTAGCAGGATTATTTGGAACAAACTTTATTCTACAATTTTTATTTATTGGTGTTATAGGTGGGTCTGGTATCGGAATGGCATATGTTGTACCAATTGCAGTTGGAGTAAAGTGGTTTCCAGATAAAAAAGGCATGTTAACAGGACTTGCAGTTGCCGGCTTTGGCTTTGGTGCTACAATATGGGTGAAATGGGCAGGTGCCTGGGGTGGAGGTCTTTTAAATACATTTTCTTTTGCTGGCCTCGATGGTGTGAGAAGTGTCTTTATACTATATGGTATCATTTTTGGCGTGATGGTTTTAATTGGTAGTCTTGTGATGAATGATCCACCTGAAGGATGGCTCCCAGATGGTTACACTCCTAACCAAACATCTGATAAAAAATCAATCGGAGCAGTAAATTATGAATCAAGTGAAATGCTTAAAACACCACAATTTTATCTGTTATTTATTACTTTTGTATTTTCTGCTTTAGCAGGATTGATGGTTATTTATTGCATCAAATTATTCGGTATTGATGCACTAACTTTTTCAAAAATTGGTTCACTCAATCCTACTACTGAAAGTTTTGCAGATACTAAGGTATGGGCAAGTGCAATCGCTGGAACTGCAATGGCATGGTATGCAATTCTAAATGGTTTAGGACGTATCATTTGGGGTACAGTCTCTGACATAATAGGACGAAAAACTGCTATCGCTTTGATGAGCTTATTACAAGGAATCGTTATGTTAGTGTTCTTTAAAATTGGAGGCACACCAATTGGACTAATAGTTGCAGCGAGTATTATTGGTTTCAATTTTGGTGGAAATTTTGCGTTATTTCCTGCCGCGACTGCAGACTTTTTCGGTAATAAGACTGTCGGCAAGAATTATGGTTTTGTATTTTTTGCTTATGGAATCGCAGGTATAGTAGGTCCGCAAATTGCCGGAATATTTAAGGATAGTGCTAAAGGTGCTTTAACTCCCGATGCATGGCTTACTCCATTTGTTATAGCTGGTGTAGCATGTTTACTAGGTGCATTGAGTACCCTATTCTTGAAGCCGGATGGGATGATATTGTTGCAAAACCAAGTATCTTAAAAATATTATTATATTAAATGAACGAGTGGTTGGAGAAATAAATTTTAGGTTATCCCACTTTTATAATATATAATAAAAATAGTTCCTTTATTTCCAAGATAATCTATTGTGACCTGCCCCCCCAAAGTTGTACCAATGTTTAAGTTTGTATGAAGAATAAATCTATCCCAAAAACGTGTCCCAAAACAAACGAGCTAATTTGAGTGTACCAATATAGAGATGAAAAACCAAAACGAAAGAAAATTAAATTGGGGCAAATTGATTTAAATCTTATTAATTAAATCATACTACCATTTATTTTGGAATTATTAATATTAATCCTATAATAAATGTTGTATTATCATCATCAATTGAAATACCAGGAGCAAAAGAGAACTTATTTGAACCAACATTAAACACTATTGGTACATCGAATTCAATAGTAGTAGAAGTTTCATCTTCTTTATCAGAGCCGCCAGAATATTTCGTTTTTATCGTTGTTGATTCATATCCAAGACTTATCGTTGGTATTACTGAAAAATCACCTAATTGCATTACAGTAAAGAGTGCTCCATTTAGTAAAAAGCCTGAACTAGTTAAATCGATATCACGGTCATCAAAATAATCACTCGAATAATAACCTTTTTGATAACCTACACCTGCAGAAAAAGAAAGAGGCATATTGTCATTTTGCCTTAATAAATAAAATGATAAGTTCGGATGTATCATGTTTGCAGATAATTTAGGGTCGTCCTTTGTAGTACCTTTTGCATATCCAATACCGATATCGATAGTTCCATTAAATGAATAACCCACGTCTAGGCCTAATAAATTCATATCTTCATTCGTTCCATAACCTGCTCTAACACCATATCCATTTTGACCTTTTTCTAGAAACATCCCTTGTGATAAAACAAGTGTGGGTAGAATCATTATAATTGCGATTATTATTTTCATTTGGCTCTCCTAATATTTATTCATATTATAATATCATTGAGGTATAGATAATTTACAAAATATAGCAGATAATATGACCAGGATTATTTTCCCCGGAAAATTTGTCAATCTTGACCACATTATGGACACGCTTTGTACGGATACATTTCATTTTTTCAACCATTTTCAGAATTTCAACTTACTTGGACGGGAGATAGGCTGTTGGGGTGATATAAGCCCACACATAATCTTAAAGATTTTTTGGAATATTATTTAGATTTTCTTGTATTTAGATGTATTCTGATATAGTCTTGTGTATATAATATCTACGAATTATAGTGTATTACGTCTTAATGAGAGTCAATAAACGGTAAATCTATTGTTAAAACTGAGGAGGAATTTGTGAAATCCTATTTAAAATTAATAAGTGTTATCATCTTATTTCCTTTCTTTTGTTATTCTCAATCTCAAGAACCAATCGATTTCGAGAATCTAATTCATTTTTCAAGTGATAATGCACCAATTAATAAATATTTTGTCGATATAACCGAAGATGTGAATGGGAATATCTGGGTAATTACTTTTGACCAATCTTCTTTGATTAAAAAGACATATAATCTTTCAAAATTCGATGGTGAAAATTGGACTCGGTATACAAAAGAAGATGGATTAGCATCTGATAAGTTTTTTACAATTGAGGGTGACTCAAAAGGAAATGTATGGGTTGCAACATCAAAAGGATTTTGCGTGTATGATGGTAACGGTTGGAAACTAACACCATATAATAAGAAATTTTTTATATCGAACACAAAAATAATATTTGAGGGTAAAAACGGTAAAATATGGGCTTGCTCTGAAGACAATAACGAGAATTTTGGGCAAGTTGCATTATATGATGGAACAAAATGGACATTACAAAAAACAAAAGGATTAGATAAATATTGGGGTGTTAAAACAATATTTGAAGATAGCCAAAACCGGGTTTGGATTGGTGTAGGACAATCTTCATATAAAAAGCGAGGCAGAGTACGTTATTACAAAGATAATAATTGGAAAATCTATAAGCCCAAAATTACAGAAGTGGACCCTACAATGCCCAATAAGTGTGTACAAACAATAGTAGAAGATAATGATGGAAATATTTGGATTGGAGAAGGATATGGTAAACCGGCTTTATTAGCTTCAAATGGTGGTGGAATAAAAATGTACGATGGTCAAACTTGGAAAGTATTTACTGAAGAGGATGGATTAATATCGGAATCGGTTAATAAAATATTTGAAGACAGTGATGGTAATATTTGGTGCATAACGACCGCTTGGGAAATAATGAAGTATGATGGTAATAGATGGATAAATTATTCTAAGAAAGATGGGTTAATTCCCAAAATTATTTCAACAATATTCGAAGATAGTAATGGTACAATCTGGTTAGGAGGTGAAAAGGGTATCATGAGATTTACAGAAAAATCATTCGAAATCGTGTCAAAGCTTGGAGCATATAAAATAACAGAAGATTCAAATGGTAATTTATGGTTTAAATACCATTCATTAAGTTCTTATGATGGTGAAAAATTTAAAACTTATACAAAAAAGGGGGGATATTTACCATCGGATTTAAATATAGATTATTATTATGACAAAAAACAAAATATAATGTGGGTAATGACATCAAAAGGATTATCAAGTTATAACGGTGAAGCTTGGCAAATACATACGGAGGAGTCAGGTGCCCCTACCCGTAAAATAAATTCTGTCATCGTTGATGATAATGGGATATTATGGGCAGGAACCAAAAATGGTGTATATAGCTTTGATGGTAGTTCATGGACTAAATATTCAGTTGAAAATGGATTGGTATCAGATAACGTTCAACTAATTTCTAAAGATTTCAATAATAATATTTGGGCAACTACAGGAAAAGCATCAAAAGGTATTGGTATTCCTATACCGGATTTAATTTCAATAGGGGCAAATGTTTTATCCAAATCTGGACTAAATGTTTTTTCTAATGGCAAATGGCAAGCCTTTGCAGATGACCCCGGTGTTCCTGATAGTCGTGTAATAAAGATGTTTGCTGCAAGTAATGGGGATATGTGGTTTAATACGTATAAAATTGGATTTAGTAAATACGATGGTTCTTCGTGGATTGAATTTAATAGGAGCAACGGTTTTAGAACCAATCATTTCTTTTCTGCCTTCGAAGATAGTAAAGGAAATATTTGGTTTATACTTGGTGATGGTTTAAAAGGACGAGGAGTCGGAAAATTTGATGGAATGGAGTGGACATTTTATGATAAAGACAGCGGAATTCCAAGTAACAGCTTTATAACGATAATAGAAGATAGTAAGGGCAATATTTGGTTTGGTACAACTAAAGGAGTATTAAAATATACACCATAAACTGATTTATGATTCTTTATATTTCGAAGCCCTGCTTAGTTGCGGGGTTTTTTACCCCAAAAACGTTTCTCAAAACAAACAGGCTAATTTGATAATACAAAAATAATAGATTTTTAAGGTGTGTTTTTCAGATAAAGTTATCAATTAATAATATTAATTTATCTTATTAGATTAATCACGAAAATTTTGTATTAATTATTAACCTATGATTGGAAAGACAGTATCCCATTTTAAAATAATTGAAACGCTTGGTAAGGGCAGTATGGGACAAGTTTATCTTGCTAAGGATACCAAGTTAAATAGAAAAGTAGCATTAAAGTTTTTACCAAAAGAATTCAGTAGGGATACTGATGCAAAACAAAGGTTCATGCAGGAAGCTCAATCCTCCTCTCATCTTGAACATAATAACATATGTACTATTTATGATATAAAAAAAACTGATGACGGTCAACTCTTTATTGTTATGAGCTATCTAAAAGGAGACACTCTCAAAACCATAATAAAGAATAGAAATTTATCAGTCAAAGAGATACTAAATTATATAAATCAAATTGCCGAAGGACTGGCTCAAGCACATAGCCAAGGAATAATCCATTGTGATATAAAACCCAGCAATATCTTAATAACTGAAGATGGTATTCCAAAAATTGTAGATTTTGGAATTGCAAAGGTTTGTTGTGAAATAAAAATAAATACTAAAGAAAGTTTAACAAGTACTATGACATATATGTCTCCTGAACAAGTAAGTAGTGCAAATTTTGATGATAGAACTGATATATGGTCATTAGGTGTTATTTTCTATGAAATGTTAACTAAACAAATGCCTTTCAAAGATAGTTATAATGAAGCTTTGATGTATTCTATAATTAACGAAGAGCCGAAGTCTATCACATCAATTAATTCAAAAATTTCTCCTGATTTAGAAAGGATAGTTTTTAAGATGTTAGCTAAGAATCCTGATAATAGGTATCATAGTATTAGTGATTTTTTAACTGATTTAAGAAAAACCAAAAAGAAGAGAAGCACAAACAAATTAGAGCTAAATAATAGAAATTTAGCTGCAATTATGTTTACTGACATGGTCGGTTATAGTGCAATGACACAGAAAAATGAAGTTCTTGCATTAGATTTGCTTGATGAACACCGAAAAATTATACGTCAATTTATCACGAAACATGGTGGCTATGAAATCGAAACAGTTGGTGATGCGTTTTTTATCGAATTTTCAAGCGCCTTGGAAGCAGTAAAATGTGCCATTGATATCCAGGAGGCATTATGGAAACGTAACGTAAGTATACCCAATAAAAAACATATTAAAATTCGTATTGGTATACATTTGGGCGATGTTGTACACAGAGGGGATAATGTACTGGGAGATGGTGTTAATATAGCTGCTCGTCTTGAACCACTGGCACTTCCCGGCGGAATTTGCATATCAGAAGATGTTGCCCGACAGGTTCAGAATAAAATTGAGTTTCCCTTAGAAAAAATTGAAATAAATCAGCTAAAAAATATTAAGTTAATCGTTCAAGTTTATGCTATTATATTGCCTTGGCTTGATGAGATTCAGTATTCTCAATTTCTTAAGAAACGCAAAAAAATAGCATTTTATCTGGTTTCAATATTTTCAATTATTTTGTTAACTCTTCTTGGTTTTAAAATATCAAATTTAAATTTATTTAATGAATCAAACGTAGTTGAAAATTCTACTTGGCAAAACTCAATTGCTGTACTACCATTTACATCAATAAATAGAACCGAAGAAAGCGATGTGTTTAGTGTAGGAATTCATGAAGACATACTTTCTCAAATAGCAAAAATTAGGAATATTAAGGTTATTGCACGAACAAGTGTTTTACGATATAAAGATACAAGTAGAAGCATCAAAGAGATTGCACGAGAACTAGGTGTAAAGACAATCTTAGAGGGTAGTGTTCGTAAATATGGTGATAAAGTGCGAGTTGTGGCTCAATTGATTGACGCAAATACGGAGGAACATATTTGGACAGAAACTTATGATCGAGAATATACAGATATTTTTGCCATTCAAAGTGATATTGCCACTAAAATTGCGACAGAGTTACAAATGACTCTTACTATTGAAGAGCAACAGGCTATAAACGAAAGACCAACAGACAATATTGAAGCTTATAGATTTTTTCAGCAAGGTCAACAAGGCATAAATTCTCGTGGCATAAGTATTGAAACAGAAAATTTCGAATCCGAAATAGAATTATTTGAAAAAGCAATTAAACTTGATCCGACCTTTGTGATGGCTTATTCTTCATTGGCCAAAGCCCACATAATGGTTTACTGGTATCACGATCAAATTCCTAAAGATCATCTTCAAAGCGCAAAACAGGCACTTAATAAAGCCCGAAATATCGATCCGAATAATTCAAGTGTTTATCTAGCGGAAGGATATTACTATTATTATGGATATAGAGATTACGATAATGCCCTTGATAAATTTCAGTTGGCGCTCCTAAAAAATCCAAATAACAGTGATTTATTAGCAGCCATTGGTTATGTTAAGAGACGACAAGGTAAACATGCAGAAGCTTTGAAATATCTCAAAAAATCTGCAGAGATTGATCCACAATCATCTAAGAAAGCACATGAAACAGGATTGACAGCTCGATTGTTGCGCAATTGGAGCGTGGCAGAAAATTTTCTTATCCGAGCAACATCAATTAATCCTCAAAATATTTGGGCTTATCTTGATAGAATTGAGTTAGCAATAGAGGAAAAGGGTGACTTACTTGAAGGTCGGATGATACTCGAAAATGCCTATAAATATAATAATTCAAAAGATTTGATTTGGGTACGTCTATTTGATGAATATATGAATCGTAATTATCAAAATGCATTTAATATTATTAGTGAATACACAGCCACAAATATTTCAGATGATAGTCAAGCATTATTCTATAAGGGTAGAGTTGCTTTAGCTATGAATCAGCGTGGATTGGCTTCATCATATTTTGATTCATTAAGAATCTTAGGACTACATGGAGAACGAACCACACCGGAGAATTTGGTTTTCCATACTTATTTATATAAAGCGTATGCAGGCTTGGGAATGAAAGAAAAATTCGAGAAAGAATATGAATTATTAGACTCTTTGATGTTGTTTCATGAAGATGTCCTTGCGGAAACAGATAGAATGTTGCAAAAAATTGAATGTTTGATCTGGTTATACGAACATGATCAAGCAATCGACCTTATAGATAAAACGTTGTCAATTCCGAGTCTTTTAACAGTTAACAGGTTAAAATTATCGCCTATCTACGATCCAATTCGTGACAATCCTAAGTTTCAAAAAGTGTTGAGAAAATATGGAGACTAAGTACTTATAAATCCGAATTATTAAGAAAATATTTACACTCTTGTATAACGGCACATTATTATTGTATTTTAATTAATATAATTGATTCTATAATAAGATAATGATTTATACAAAACCGGATGAATGGATTAATACTGGTGATTCAGTTGTTGTTGCACCAGGAGGTGAGATTGTAGCTGGTCCTCTACGAGAGAAACAGGACATTTTGTTTGCTGATATAGATACTAAGCCTGTTGGTGTTGCCAAAAGAACTCTTGATATTGTTGGTCATTGCTCACGACCAGATATATTCGAATTACAGGTTAATACAAAATCTCAAAGTCCGTTAAAAATTAATTAATAGAAAAAGTATAAATCAATAAAGTAACATAGTCAAACCTAACCACATTGTGGATGCACTTTCTGTGAATTACTACAACTGAATATTCCCAAAAACGTGTACCAAAACAAATGAGCTAATTTGCGAGTACCAAAAACGAAGGTTATTGAAACCGTTTGGATGTGGTTCAAACAATGGGGGCAGGCCATTAATTAATTGGGAGTTGTGGTACCTTTCAACCGGGATAGTCGTAAGTACCCCCAGATTGCCAATGCCCCAAACACAAACATCTGTGCGACATGGATCCAGAACCAGGAATCGCCCCCACCATCTCTATATAACACTCTCGTTGAATCAGCCGGCCAAACAAGAACGAAGAATACGAGGTCTGCGAACATGTGCACTAGCATGCCTGGGAGAATCGAATTAGTGAGATAAGCCGAAATAGCGAACACAAATCCAAAAAGGAAGTAGACTGTCAGTTTAGGAAAAAAGAATCCATGCGTGAGATGCATAAGGGCAAAGACCACTGAAGTGATAATAATAGCTGCTATTGGACCAAAATACTTTTCCAGGGGCACCTGAAAATACCCTCGGAAACCAGCCTCCTCAGTAACGGGCGCCACCATAGAGGCCATGATGATAATAGGTATGGAAATTGTGTGTCGTCGAAGGAAGTTGGACTAAATTGATTAGATATTAAGAGAGACATTTGGTATTGTTGTTTGATGATTATTTGTTATCATATTAATAAATTTACGATGTTTTAAGGTTTCATTC
>SDBT01015276.1_pt1 | contig 12209 bp, 8 predicted proteins | sample 2277101 | NCBI WGS metagenome assembly SDBT01 (sample SAMN10404973, study PRJNA504765) | marine sediment metagenome | isolation source: marine sediment core GS10_PC15, 103 cmbsf | place: Arctic Ocean: Southern Knipovich Ridge | collected 2010
TCGCTTCCTGAGCCCTGTAGATCACTAAATGTTATGCTGATAGTTTCTCCTGAATCGTTGTATATTTTTTTTAGTGTTCCTTCTCTCATAGCATCTGCTAACGCTATACTCGATGTATAAGAATCTATTACTGATACATAAGGATCATGAGTCATTGCACTTGGATCTGTAAGAGTCTCCCATTTTTTTTTGCTTTTTGTAACACGAATACCTGCCATGTAGTTTTTAGAAAAAGCTACGGTAAAAAGTTTTGTATATATAATTCTATAATATCTTTTTGAATAAAAAAATAAATCGTCCGTAGTGCGATCTCACTACTTTATAAATTCTGAAAATAACCCATCGATGTAATTGTTATCTCGTTCCCTGTCACCGAAGTACCCCATTCTATATTCTGATCAGCAGGATCTACTCCTAAATTACTTACAGTTGTTCGTATCTCCTCGAATGTAGCCGTAGTTAATCCTATACCAATGCTAATAATACAATTAGCGAATGTTTGTCCTTGTCCAGGACTTTGAACCTTGAAAACATCAGTGTCCGCGTCAATATCTACTGTAAAGTGAAAGTCCGCCATTGAGCACAATGGAGGCAGCAATGTGCTACAATCCAAAGCCGTCATTGCGGCCGCCGTTCCTGCTGCTGGTCCAAATAAATTCATATCTGAAAATGACTCATTCCAAACTATATGTCTTATTCTGTCCTTGTGATGCATTGTAAAATCCCATAACAATGTTGATCCGTTTGATCGAACATAGCCTAGCAATCGTTTTACATCATAACCAGTCTGAGAAAAGGCCGTTCCATCAGGAATAGCTAGAAATGTATCAGTATTGGCTAAAGAAGTATCACCGATGATATAAATACCGTACCATGTACTTGCTGAAAATGTAGATGATGTTTGAAGTCCTAATACCCCAGCATTAGTTAGAGTTATAGTTTCTGCTGTCTTGAATAGATTTTTTACATTAGTATCATCTCGGGCATTGCAATCAACAACTGAGACTGTAGTAGTACTTCCAAATCCAATTCTACCATCATCTATGTATCCTGGCGGGTAAGGCCCCGATGTATCCTCTGAAAGAATACCATTGCGTGAATTCCACGTTCTGCTCTGATCATCACTCGTTAAAAGTAATGGTAATTCCCATATATTATTTGTCTGTTGAATCGTAGAGCACGATAATCCCACGTAATTGCTGCCTCCATCTTCTTCTATTCTCAGTTCTTTTGGTATTTGACAGAAATCGTGATCTGTAGCATTACCGATGCGGATCGAGCTATTATCGGTAATAACGCCATTATTACCAATGCATATGTTATCTGATTCTGTTGTCGTGTAAGCTACGCCGGCATTATAACCCAATCCTATATTTCCAGTTCCATTTTGGAGATTTAAATAACTAAAACTTCCTACAGTAGTATTTTGCCCTGTCGCGTTATCATTCCCTTCCAAACTACGATGGCCAAGAGATGTATTATCATTTCCTGCTGTATTATCATCTCCCGCCCCAAATCCCATCGAACAGTTTCTACCCCCTCCTATGCATTCAAGCTGGCTATGATCTCCAATTGCGCAGTTCTCAGTTCCAGTGGTGCATGAATTCAATGCATTTACTCCCATGGCTATATTGCGATTTCCTCCCAAATTTGCTTGAAGTGCAAATGAACCCACGGCGACACAACCATTTCCTGTGCAGTTCTCTAATGCTTTATATCCTACAGCACAACAATTAAAGTTAGTGTTATTCGCAGTGAGTGTTTCTTCTCCAATTGCTACATGCTGGCCAGTTGCAACAAAAGTTCCGGTACCTGCCAAAAATCCATAGCGGGTGGTCCTTTCTCCGTCTGTTGTGTCTATTATGATGTTTCCACCTGTAGTCATTTGACCATCTATTGCTAAATCATTAAGTCCGCTCATATTATCTGTATCATCAAGGGCAACGCCAGATTTCTGTACATTTTTTGGACCCGCTATTGTATCTGCTCTAATAAGAGTATTATCAACGGTAAACGGGCCAGCTGCAAAAACATCACCGGGAGAAGTGCCAACTGTGGTTGAATCTGTAACCAAACCAAATGAGACTAAATCAGTTAATAGATCAGCCAATGCTGCATTTCCTGCTCTTTCTCCAGAAACAGTGGGTTTCGCTATTGGGGCTGAATTAAAGAACGATAAACCCGTTGAATTTGTTTTTATGCGATCTGTGCCTTGATGTTGAATCTCAAACCCACCCAAAGCATTATTGGCATTGATAACAATACTAGGATCACTCGCCAATGTTGAAGTAAGATTAATATTATTTGCTCCTGAAACTTCAAGTCCAATAAGACCGGATAAATCACCAGTTACGCTCAGGACTGCCGATGATTCCTTCAGCAGTCCTCCCGACGTTCCATCCCAAATAGGAACGGTATCTGAAATTACGGGGCTCGTCGAAGCCGCGCATACGATATTTGATGCAACCGTTAGGCCCCCAACATCTACGTTGGTCCCAGAAACTGAACTAATTTCTACACCTCCATCACCGGCATTGAGACGAATGGCATCATCAGTGGTCCCTGTTTTACATTCGATTAGAATAGTATTAACAGTACCGCCACTAGATCTTAAAGTAATAGCTCCTGCAGTATCATCAGAGGTGCTAGCTAGGAAAGAATCACCGCTAAAATCTACATCACCACTGGATTCAAGTCCAGTCAAGTTTGACATTACTCCTGGGACTGTTAAAATACCTGCTGTTTCCTTTATCAGCGAGCCCGACGTGGAATCGTACACGACCATGCTCTCATTGGCGACTGGGGCTGATGTAGATGCAGCTACAGGATTGCTTGCTATTGTCAAACCACCAGATGCAATATCTGTTCCGCCGACACTATCTATTTGCACACCTCCTGCATCTGAGTCAATTAATATACTACTAGCAGAAGTACCAGTATCATTTTTTATTCGTAAGCTCGCTGTTGTTCCACCTTGTACTTCTAGATTTAGTGCATTAGCAGCATTCATCGTAGTATCCACCGAGAAAGTAGTGCATAAATCAAAATCTATATTACCACTGGATTCTAAGCTGGTTAAGCCACTCATGGACCCCGCCACTGTCAAAATACCTGCTGTTTCCTTTATTAATGAGCCCGACGTAGAATCGTACACGACCATGCTCTCATTAGCGACTGGAGATGATGTAGATGCAGCAACGGGATTTCCTGCTACTGTCAAACCACCTGTATTTATATCCATTCCGCTTACTGTATCAATTATTAAGTCATCCGCTGAATTTAGTAGTATATCTCCGACAGATGTCGTTAATGAAACATTATTTGTGCTTGCCGTTAATGTTATTCCTGATGAACCTGTTATTGTATGTAATCCTGTTAATTGACTATAACTTTGCACTCCTGCCACAGCACCTGAACTTATTGTTATATTAGAATCTTGTTTTATTGTTTCTCCTGTAATTCCGTCGTATAGAACAATTCTTTCATCAACACTTGGAATAGATGAAGAATCAACATGTGATGCTAATGCGGCAAGATCAATTGTTACGTTTCCCGTACCATTATATTCTAAAGTAGCAACGTCGGTGCCCAGTCCCGCTGTATCTATTTTTATATCATTTAAATCAAATATATCAAATTGTCCAGCGTCTAGATTTGCTGTCATAGGATTTGCTAGTTTGCTATCTAAAGCAAGCTGCAAGCCTGTAGTATCTGCAATATCAAGTAGTGTTGATTGTATAACTCTTGCCGGATCAGTTTTACATGGAAGTGATGGATTTAGATTTGCTGCAGATAATGTACTAGAAAATACTGGTTGCGTTCCATCTTGTAATCCAGATATATCTCCTCCACCCGTTTCTAAAAATTTATTGAAACCAGAACTCATATTCACGTAGAAATATCAATTTACTAAACAGTCTATATATATATGAACAAAAAAAAAGATATAATTGATATTTTTACGGTTGTAAAAAATCTATATGAGTTCTGGATATCTTCTAGATAAAGCGAGCAACATTCGATCCATAGCGATCAAATACGTAGAGGAAAGCCAAACTGCGGGCTCCACAATCGTCCTCAGATAGGTGCTGCTCTGAATCATCCTCAGCCATGCGTAGATTATTTTTGCCAAATTGTTTTGCTAATTGTGGTAGAATATCGCCGGTTTTACGTCCAAATGAATCATAGACCCATATTTTTTTGGTTCCTGCATCAAAAGCGAGAGCAACCCAATGACTACCAGGTTCATTACTATCATCTAAATTAGTAATTAAGTATAGGGGAGAATTTCCTGACACATTATTGGCGTTTACATCTTTTCCAAGACTATCTGGTATCTGATCTGATGCAAAAGTACCCATATAATTTTTTCCAAATAATTTAAGACCGGCACGAGTTAAATCGCGGCCAAATGTTATTCTTTTACCCACTAAGGGATATATAATTTCTTGTAATACTAACGAATAAATGGATTCAGCTTCGAGTTTTTCAATCTGCTTTTCTTCCATTAGAATAATAGAAATTAAACCTTGTTTTATTTCGCTATATTGTAAAACAATATATTTTTTTTTTAGAATTTCAAACCCGGAGGTAAGGGGAAAGGCAATATATGCGCCCCATTCGCTGGTTTTCTACGCCTTCTAGCTGGAGCACGACGTCGCATTGGTTTTCTACGTGCTCTCACACCAGGTCCTCTTCCGCGAGTCTGCCCGGCTAAGCGCAAGCCGTTTCCGGCCATACCTTTACCAGTGAGCTTTTTTAAGCCCGTTTGTATACCAAATTTAGCAATTTCTTTTACAATCAATGGAGCAACAACTTTCAATATCGGTCCCAGTAATCCAAATTGTCCTCCTGGTTGATTTAAGCGACGTACATTAGCATGTCCCCTAGGACGTCCAACTCTTCTTCGCGGTCTTCGATTTACAGGCATTATATAATAGTTATCTCAGATAGAAATTAAACTACGTTTTATTTCAGGTATATCAACAGAAATAAATAAAATAATCAAAATTAATAATATATCGAATTTAAAGAAACTTTTAATTCTAATTTATCAATTGATTATTTCTAATTAAATTTATCCACTTTGCTCATAATACAATCAGCCCGACTGCTCGACGACATCAATCACTTTTCCGTTAGAAACTGATACGAGTATCATTTTTTTGTGATGGTCAAATAGAAGTACATTACCTTGACCAACGGGAACACCAACGCCAGCAAATTGAAAATTAGCGGTGACGTGTGTAGCTTCCGATGTACCATCCCTGGGCCAGGCGAAGTAGTAATACGCACCACGTGCGATCCAATCTTTTTTCGATTCAGGAGAACCCTCAGAGAAATAATTCATAGAATATAATTGCGACTCTGCATAACGGCTAGAAATGTAATCTGCAGGCTCTGTATAGCTCGGGTCGGCGTCTGGGCTCGGCTTGCTCTGTCCAGCGTACTGTAAAAATAGCCTGTTAAGGCTCAACTCTGCACCTGGGTATGCATTATTAGGTCTAATTTTAAATTTAGATTGACTACGTAGCGTTCCAGAACCCGCAGCCTGGTCTTGAAACGCAATTGTAAGTGCATAAGTGCTGGGTGAAACCTCAAAAGGTTCTTGTGTAAGAGTCGTACCTCCACCTGTAATATTACGTCGTTGGCAACGTGTTTCTTCTAATGACATAAAATATGTTAGATCACTAACGGCCGGTCCTTCCACGGTCGCAACATAGAGATATAAATCAACGGGGCTAAAATGAAATTGCGTAGCGCCATCGCCAACAGCTTTATCTAATTGGGAGCTCTCTACGCTCATTAATTCTGCAGTCGTACCTGGCTGCGGATTCAGCAATAATTCATAATCTCCAGCCGGCAAAGCATGCCCAATTTTGAAAACTGACAACGGGGGTTGCCAAATCATCTCCACGTTAGGACGATGTGGATTCTCTGATTGAATCCTATAGAAAGCATCAACGGCAGCGGCATCGGCAACGACATCTTGACCATCCGATCGAATAACTGTTAAAGTAACATTGGATGGACGAGCTATAACTTTATAGACGATATTATTATGAACAAGATAATCACCATCTGCCCAAACAGTGGCTACATCAGGAATCACACCCACCGCAAATGTTATTAATCCCTGATTAATAGTTGTCGCAGCAACGGCAATTGTAGTTGTAGCTACAAATCCCATTGTCAATCGATCAATATATTGAAAACATATATCGTCTGCCTGAAGAGAACTTCCATCAATTGATATTTTTTGTGCCCGATCAAATTGACTATATTCCCAGTTATTAAGTGATGCACCTGCTCCGTCAAGCCATGCTTTACTCTTCAATAAACGATTTTCCAAGGCATCTACTTGTGCCATATTAGCACTTATTCTGCTTATTGTTTTACCAGCCATACGAAATTCGCAATTCTGGAATAAATTACCCATAGTACCCATATTAGGTGCAATATCATTTGCTTTTACTGGATCAGTAACAGCAAGAGCTCCGGTACCATATCGTGCTCGCATTCTTACATAAGAACGTCCTGGTACCCACCATCTTGACCCACTCATTGAGAATTTTAAATGTATTTCACCATTACTAAATTGTGTACCAACTATGGATCTTTGTGGAGTATATTGTTCATATGTTAATTTAGCCATACCCTGATTAAGGGATGGTAGCTCAGATGCTGATTGTTTCAAGTCAAATAAGGAAGACATATAGAAGATTTATGTATAAATTTCGAAAATTTATATAGATTATATTTTATGTACGTATAGTATATAAGATTTTTATAAATAAAACATCTAAATAAATATTATTAACTCTTTTAAATAAATATTCCATGGCTACGTTTCAGATTCCTTTAATCGTAGATAGTGATATAAATGCAGGGGCAATTAATAAAAGCACTGACGGGAGTACTTTTGAAGTAGAACTGGATGATCCAATAACTATACCAGCAGATGCTGTTAATGTACAAGTAGAAGTACAAGAGGCAACCATATGGTGGGTAATTCCCAATATAATTTTGGATACTAATGATACTTTTAGTTTAGATGATGGGCTTGGAGGAGGTCCATATGTTGTAACCATTGCGCAGGGACTATATGACTTAAGTGGTTTGCAACAAGCAGTTGAAAGTGCATTAGTAACTGCAGGTTCAGCTCCGGGACAATTTACATTTATTCCGGACAATGCGACACAAAAAGTTATTATTCGACTAAATGCAATAGGCGTTACCGTTGATTTTACGGTGGCTGATACATTCCATGTTATATTAGGATTTTTAGCCACAGATGTTTTAGGTCCAACGATTGTTGCTCAAACAGACTTTACAGCTACAAACACTGCCGCATTCAATACAATAGATTATTTCCTAATTCATAGTGATATTGTGCCTCAAGGAATACGTACAAATAACTCATATAATCAAACAATTGCACAAGTTTTGATTGATACACCACCAGGAAGTCAGATAGTATCACGCCCTTTTAATCCTCCAAAATCTGAAGCTCAGAATCTAATTGGGGCATTGCGTAGACGATTAAAATTTTGGCTAACTACACAAGACGGCGTAAGTCTAGTAGATACAAATAATGAAAATTGGAGTGCAAGAGTTGTCATTTCATATACACATGATACATCGGTAGGGCATGAGGTTCGGGTCAATAATCCAAGATTAATCAGATCATAGTTCGGCGCGATAGTTCGAGTTTTTTATAAAAAACTGAGTTTGAGTCAATAAATCTACGTGGATGTCTGTAAAGTAGAAGATTTTAATACATTACTATTTTTTTTTAATAATCTAATTACGAATATATACATCGGTTATCATATTATTAAAAAAAACATGAATTCTTTAGCTTCTAAATTCGGAGAAGATCCAAACCTATTAACAAATGCTGATATATTGGCCCCAATACGGCCTATGCGTAGTCTATTAACAGGTAGTAAATTTGGACGTGTAAATCCATTCTTAAATCCCGAGCCACCATTTATTAATGAAGATGAGGCCATTGCAGAGGATAAAATGGCAGGAATAACTAGCGAATTACCAGCTGGTATGTCGGGCGAGGGAATAGTTGATACTGGTTTGAAACTTGCTGGTCATGCAGCAAAAGCATTAAAAATAGGAAAGGCTGTGGGTAAACTAGCTACAGGAGAAGTAGGTACAACAATATCAAATGTATTAAGTGAAAAATTCAATCAAAATCCTGAATGGCGTCCAGGATTCGTCGGAGAGGCACATTTAGTGCTTCCTACTAAACATGGCCTAACTCGAGCTAATTTTTGCGGTCCGGGTACTAATCTTTTGAGGCGTTTAGAGCGTGGTGATCGTGGTGTATCACAAGTTGATACCGCCTGCTCAAAACACGATATGGCATATCATTTAGCTAAGTCAAAAAAAGATATACGTGATGCAGATAATGCATTAATAAGAGATGTTGATGCCGTTACAGATATATCTGGAGCTGCCGGATTTGTACAAAGGAATATATTAAAAGCAGGATTGAAGGCAAAAACTCTTGGTGAAGACGTAGGTGTATTTGGTTCAGAAACCTTTACCTCCTTACCTGGCCTAGAAGGTCGAGGACTACGCGGACATCATGCGCAAATGGCATGTTCATTAGCAAATCGTCTTGGTCATAAAACTGGCCCATTTGCTCGTATATGTGATATGCAAGGAACTGGTATTGTTAGCAATCCACAAGAAGCCACAGATTTATCGCATAGTAAAGCGCATGATCCTAGTATTGCTAATTTGCAGAGTAATTTTCCAGGTAGGGGTGGTATCATAGAAGATGTAATTGGAAAACCAGCCGATAAATTACGAAAGGCTGTATTCAAAGATATGAAACGAACTCGAAGACTTCGAGATTCTGCCAAACGTAAAGCAGAATTATTACGAGGTTCTGGATTACATCTACCGGGTCAATCGGGCGGTCAATTTAGTATTTTAGCCAGTCTTGCAGCATCATTTATAATACCAAAAATTATTGAAGCTATAATTAAAAAACAGAAAGGAGGAGGTATGAAAGGAAAAGGGGCTGTTGGAGATTTTTTCAAAGGGTTTGTTAAAGGTTTAACAGACCCGGTGGGGAGTATTACGGATGTAGTAAAAAGTATTAGATCTTCGAAATCAGGTAAAGGCCCCCGTGATCCAACAATTGGAAATCTTATAGGACGAGGTCTTCATACTCCAGGAGCAGGCCTCCATGCTGCAGGTGGCGGCGTTCGCGGTCGAGGAATCCTGCAAGATATAGCTGCGCTTGCCGGAAAGCGAAATCCTTCATCCAAGAGAAAAAATCCTGGTCATGCACTAGGTGAAAAGATACTAAAAATGCATGGATTAACACCAGCAAAGCTGCATAGAATGGGTATATCTGAAAAACATTTGCTACCAATAATCAAAAAAGCTATGTCTAGTACTTCAGGTTCTGGATTAGACTCTTCGGGCGCGGGATTGCGTCTGCCGGGTCAAAGTGGAGGTCAATTTGGTATTCTGGCTAGTCTTGCAGCATCATTTATAATACCAAAAATTATTGAAGCTATAACCAAAAAAAAATAGATATTTTTATATGAATTTTATTCCATATCATCCTCCGTATATTCATCACATTCGTAATCAGTTTCCGCATAATTTGGATCAAATTTGCTGTCTATATATTGCTTTGCTTGTTTCTGCTTAATGCGTGCATCCAGAGTTTTATTTAAATCTCTAGTTGGTGCTTTATTAGCATTACCAGAAATCATCTCTTCTAGTATAAGGTTTTTAAGATTTTCTTCAAAATCTCTTAGTGCACTTGGATCTAACTCAGCATCGTCATATGCATCTTCTAAATTATCACTCAATGCATCGATATGTTTATGTAATGTACGAGATGCACATTGTGCAGTATATTGTGCAATTTCTTCTTGTCTTGGAGTTTTAGCCACTTCAACTACTTTTTTACCTCTACGTGCTGGAAAATGATTTGGTCTTAATTTTCGAGTAGGAATTACATCCTGTTTGTTTGACGGCGATATGTCAACTTGTTCCATTAGTTCAGCCTTTTTTGCCTTTGCTTCTTCTATAGTACTACCTACAAATAATGGTTTACCTGGTGCAATAGGATCGTTTGCAATAATTCCATCCTTTACCAACGAACGCCAAGGCTTTCCTCCAACTCTAATCATTCGATTTGTTCTTGGATTTAAAACATAAGACATAAAGATTTTTTTATCGACGTGGATATATGTATATTAATCGCACTAAAAATCTTAAAATAAATAATATATACATTATCAAGTTTAGATTCAAGATGTTACCTCGTAAAATTATTCCAATACCAAATCCTGATAAATCCTTTCATGAAAAATGGCATACAAACCGTAATCTGCTCAATTTTCCTCATCCATTTAGATTAGTAGCCCTTGGACCACCAGGTTGTGGAAAAAGTTGCACAATTTTGAATATTATATTACGTGCAAGGCCCGAATTTGAGGAGATATTTGTGGTACATTGCGATCCATCATATACAAGAGAATATGACCAATTGGGAGACGGTTATACGATGCTAGAAACAATACCATCTCCTGATGAATGGGAGGGAAAAGTAAAGACATTAGTTGTATTGGATGATCTTGAGTATAAGTTCATGGATAAGATACAGCGAAGAAATTTAGATCGACTTTTCGGATATTGCTCTACGCATAAGAATCTTAGTGTTTGTTTATGCGCTCAAGACCCCTTCAATGTACCTGCTATCGTAAGAAGATGTGCAAATGTTTGGGTTTTATGGAAATTAACAGACATGGATTCGATGGCTACTACAGCACGTCGAACAGGACTAAAAACGCTTGCATTTAAGAAAATATTTCAGAAGCTAATGAATGATCCACATGATTCACTATGGGTTGATCTAACAGAACATACGCCAATGAAACTGCGTAAAAATGGCTACAAAGCAATAAATGTTCTCGATACATCGAGCAATGAATCTAAAGAAGGAGCTGATAATTCCCGCTCTGAACTCGATATATCAAAATAATATAATTTATACGGATATTAAAAATTTTAATTATACTAGTATAGATATAAATTCAGTAAGATTATATGTTAGCAATAAGAAATCCAAACATTGGGCGATTTAATCTAGATCCTACAGTTGGTAATACACGGCGTCCATCATTTAAAATAGGCACTACATTTAAGCCTGAGAAGCGTGCAATTAGAGATTTTCTACCAAAACCAGGACCAGTTAAACGTGATGATAGATTTATGCGACCAGCATTTTTAAAGGAATCTCCTGTGCCTCGCGGATTAAAAAGTATAGCAGAAATAGAACGATTGAAAACTAGGCAACAAGGAATAAAAATACGTTTTGGAGATGCAACATTAGGTAAAATTAAAATAAAAAAGCGTGATAGATCAGGTGCTGTTATTTTAGATGCAGCTGGTCAACCTGTAATGGAAGAAGTTACATTAAACTTTTCACTTCTAGCGCAAATGTTAGAGGGATCATTTAAGGAAAATATGAATAAACTGGCTGAATTAGAAGTAGCAATTCGAACCGGAGCAACTAAATCGAAAAAAGACATAGATGCATTTACAGTAGCCTTAGCACGTATAATTGGGGACCAAAGCGCAGTAGCTGAAATGTCATCAATACAATTCGATTTCATAAGACGTTCTCTACAATTATTAGGTATTTCGCGTGATCCAATACAAGCAGGAATTCAAGATCTGGTACGCGGTCGTTTTGTAACGGAAGATACATGGGAAGCTGCTTCCGGTAGAAATAAGGGACCAATCATTATGTATCTAATTGCGAATGTTAGGGATAATCCACGTCTTACACCTGAACGTCCAATATTTGGTAGAGGTGGAGATCCTATACAATTAATATCTTTATTTACAAGTATGGCTGGTTCATCTGCAATGGATCCGTTAGTAATAGATCTAATAGATAAAACAATGCATAATACGTTAGCCGATGCTATAAGAATAGCATCGCCTATGCCCTTATTTCGACCTATACCAGTTCCTACATTACCTGGTGATTCTAAGGAAGAAGAAGATGACACGGCACCATTGGCCATCGCTAGTCAAATGCCGCCTGCTGTGTTTGCAAGACAAGAAGGAGAAAGCCAGTTACAAAGATTAACTAGACAAACAGATCCCGCAGAAATGAAAACACCGTTGATAACAGTACCAGTACCCAGTACGGC
>SDBT01015277.1_pt1 | contig 12209 bp, 10 predicted proteins | sample 2277101 | NCBI WGS metagenome assembly SDBT01 (sample SAMN10404973, study PRJNA504765) | marine sediment metagenome | isolation source: marine sediment core GS10_PC15, 103 cmbsf | place: Arctic Ocean: Southern Knipovich Ridge | collected 2010
CGTGAACAGGCCGACGCCCGCTTGCGTAAGGAATCGACACAACGCGCTGCTAAGCCACAAGAAAAAACGGTAGTGCGCGGTGTGGTCGTGATAGCGGATACGGTGGGGCAGCTCGACGCCCTGTTGCACGTGCTTCGTAATGAAAACGTACCGGTGGCCGTCGCCGAGACGGGTGAGGTCCATCGCAAACATGTGGAACGCGCGATGCAAACCAGCATGCCCATCTTGGCCTACAATGCGTGCATTGATCGTGATGCTAGGGCGTTGGCCACCAAAGAAAAAGTGCCGCTCTTGGAAAGCGACGTCCTCTACACGTTGTTGGACGCGTACCGCGCCTTCAAAGCCGAGCGTCATGCGAAAGCCAAATTCGCACATGCCAAAGAGGCGGTGTTTCCGTGTATCTTGCACATTTTGCCCGAGCACGTCTATCACAAGAGCGCACCGTTCCTCTTTGGCGTGCGTGTGCACAAGGGCGTGCTCAAGATGCATACGCCGCTCGCCTTTCGAAACAAATCCGGTGGGATGGTGTCGCTCGGCACCGTCATCTCCATGGAACGGAACGGCAAGGCGCTCAAAGAGGCCATTGGGGGTCAAGAGGTGGCTGTTAAGATTGACGGCGATAGCGCGTTGCATTACGGGCGGCAATTTGATAGCCAAACGCACCTGTATAGTCGATTGACGCGGCATTCGATCGACATGCTCAAGGCCCATTTTCAGCATGAGTTGGCGCAACATGCCGAGTGGGTCAAGTTGATACGCTGGCTTCGCGATCAGGTCTTTCGCATTGGCCTCAAACCGTAGCCCTGTATAAAATTTTAACTCACTTATACTAGTACAGTACGGGGTATTCGTAAAGAACACTCATGGCTCAAGCTACCTCTTACCCAAGCACCTCGCCATATACCGGCGTCGGTCACCACAGCATGCTCGTCGATCAGTTCACACCGGCCTTCCCTGGGTTTCCAGGCTCTGAGGTCGATTTTGAACCATACAATTCGATCCGCGACGAATTGGAGGTCGCCGAATTCCAAAAACGCATGGGCATGCCGCGCCCAACACACCTCGCCAACGTGCACCAGTCCGTGGACGCTTTCCTCGGTTCGTACCGTGATTTTGAGTTCTACCAGTCAGGCTGTTACCCCCACGCTGACACTCGCGTCTTCTCGCAGCGCCCTAACGTGGGTTATGTACCCGGTCCGCTCGAGTCGGGCGTGTCACCCAGCACCCTCCTCGACTTTTCGCACATGCCAGGATATCCGCTGCACACACACGGTGCCAGTCTGGCGTATGCGTACGCTAATTCTCAATACTAAGCTCTTTCCATTTTCGCCGAAACGTTTAGTTTTTTTTACTCAGGCATGACATGATGACCTCCAAACGCAAATGCACTGATGTGTCGCCACAACCTGAAGCGAAACGTACCAAATTGAACACACCCTATCGCATGTGCATTACATGTTGGAGAGATGGTATTAAACATGAAGCATCCTATGGTTTCGAGTACAGCGGCAAACGTTCATATTGTGCCAAACATGGAAAGGAGCTTGGTGCTTTCAATGTTGCCGTAAAACGATGTGAAGATTGTTTGAAAAGTGGCAAACATCCACGAGACATACCGCAATGTTCGTTTGGACTTGCGTACAAATGCGCACGGTGGTGCAAGAAGTGCGCTGCCAAATACATCGCATTTGATGTCAGAGTAAAACGGTGTGAAGATTGCCTTATAAAGTTCAACAACTATCGCAAAGCACGGCGAGCACAAAACGGCCTTAAATATGGACGAAAATATGCAAGATGGTGCATTGAGTGTGGCATTCAACATAATGCTTTCAATGTCTGCAACAAGCGATGCGAGGATTGCCTCAAAGCCAACGGCAATGATCATCGGAATGCGCCACAATGTGCTTATGGTCTCATTTTTGGAAGGAAGCACGCAAGATGGTGCAGCGAATGTGGAATTAAACATAATGCCTTCAATGTGTACGACAAACGATGCGAGGACTGTCTCAAAGCCAATGGGAATGATTATCGAAATACACCCAGAGTTTCTTACGGTATTGCTTTTGGACGCAAACATGCAAGGTGGTGTGCCCAATGTGCCATCAAATATGACGCCTTTGACGTGTGCAACAAACGATGTGAAGATTGCCTCAAAGCCAACGGTAACGATTATCGAAACACGCCCGTTTGCACTTGTGGTCTCACATTTGGAATTAATGCAAGATGGTGCAGTGAATGTGGAATCAAACATAATGCGTTCAATGTTTTCAACAAGCGATGCGAGGATTGCCTCAAAGCCAACGGCAATGATCATCGAAATACATCCAGTGCTGCTTACGGTATTGCTTACGGAAGCAAACATGCAAAGTGGTGCGCTCAATGTGCCATCAAATATGACGCATTTGACGTGCGCAACAAACGATGCGAAGATTGTCTCAAAGCCAACGGAAACGATCATCGACATACCGTACTATCCACATATGGCCATACTTTTGGAAGCAAACATGCAAGGTGGTGTGCTCAATGTGCGACAAAATATGACGCCTTCGACGTATGCAAGAAACGATGTGAAGATTGTCTCAAGGCCAACGGAAATGATTATCGAAACACACCAGTTTGTCGTTACGGTCTTACCTGCGTGAGGTGGTGTTCTCAATGCGCCGTCAAATATGACGCCTTTGACGCAAGTGCAAAACGCTGCGAAGACTGCATTAATGTGCATAAAAAACATCCGCGTGATGCTCCAATATGTGTGTTTGGCCTTACTTACGGCAAAAAGGCACAGTGGTGCTCAGATTGCGCTCAACAACATGAAGGAGCCTTCAACGTATCGAAAAAACAATGTGAACACTCCCATTGCCGCGACAATGCCTACTGGACGACGCTGTCGTTACGCCTAGCGAACGATATTTCCAAGCATTGGTGTCTGTTTCATATACCCTCGAACGAACAACCCGCACGTGCAGGTTCCAACATATGTACCGTGTGTCATATGACACGGTGCACAGAAGGTCGCAAGCAATGTTCGCGCTGCTCAGGAAGACGCAACATCAAAACCGAGCAAACGGCGATTACCGCGATTCTGCGCACCTGGATCAAGCAAGCTCATCCTGGCGATGCGTTTTACGGCTGCCGTCTCTACAACGAATTTCACCTCCGTCAAAAAGGTCTTCGCTACTGCTTTGTGGATATCTATGTGGTTACACCAAACGGTTGTGTCATTGCGATCGAAGTTGATGAACGGCAACACAAACGCAATTCAAACCTTCAAGAACGTCTACGCGAAGTATTCATTGCCATGATGATTCGGTACCGTGAGCAAAAACCACTCACCATCTATCGCATTAACCCACATACCTACAAAAACGGACGCGTCAAAGGGCCCTATGCCAATGCGAATGTGGCTACAAAAATGGCGGCGCTCCATGACGATTTAGCAGCGCTTATAAGTGGCCTCTCGTGGGATATCCACACTCATCCGTGGCAAGTTCTGTTCCGTTACTACGACAATACCACGGCACAGAACGACACCTATCGACACAATCTTGCTATGCTCGTAAAAGCAAATACGAATGCCTTTTCTGTCGATGATTACAAATTGGTTCTTGCCGAAATTGGCATTCAATAAATGTAGTAGTTGTACTCAACTGGACACGTTTTGCTACCCAACCCGATATTGGTTTAGCGCCACCAAACCACACGCACACTTGGGCTCCAAGTGCGTCTGTGTGAAGGTTTCTACTTTGGAATGAATTGAGTGGCCTTGGATTGGTAACATCCACACATTCGGCACTTCGAGTTGCGAGCAAATTGTTGATCTCCACATTGGGGACAGATCCAGTCTGCCTGTCTCCCTTCATTTTGCTGCTGAAGCTGGGGTTTATACGGTGACCCGTTCTTAGCCCTGCCACATTTGAAGCACGCGCTTCGCGAGGCAAACTGAACGGTGCCACAACACATCCAATCGCCCGTTTTCTTGGGCATCATGTCAAGAGGGCGCCACTGCGAGCACGTGGCCGTGGCGCACTCTTTCACATTGACGGAGTTTGACACGCCGCACTCGGAGCACAGCCACTGTGACTGGTTTTGAATGGGTGGCAGTGCAGAGGGGGCAGACAGGCTGGAGCGCACTGGACGCACATTGATAATAAACTCTGTCACTTGAAATCTGCCTTGGCGCTGGCAAATGAGCTGTTCCACGTCTGCTAGACTACGCTCGTCGTCCACACTAATGTGGGGGTTGTGCAGAGGGAACATGCGACACCCTTGCTTTTGGCGGTAATGACGGCGGTAATAGCCCTCCACGACCTTTTGCACAGCCGAATCCTTGAAGCGCACGTCGTACGCAGGCATGTCGTTGCCCGGACCGCGCGGGTTGTAATTGCATATTTCCATGTCGATGGGAAAATACGGCCGGATCAGCTGCGCAAATTCCGTTTTCATACGCGTCACATCTTCAGTCGAGGCTGCATGGTTCATGCCAACCGTCACATGGCATTCGGAATTAGTCGTCGGCACTTTTAGCGCCACAAAACACGTCTGAACCGAATCCATTGTTTTATACCTTTTTTTGTGTGTCTCTGTTTTGTTTTAGCCGAAAGCGTCAAAGCAATCATTCGAGGCTATCGCGCTAAGAACGACACCAAACCATAGCCGAACCACCATGCCGACAATCTTGAAGATATCCATGGCGCCCAGCATACCAGAGAAAGAAAATTTGCCGAAAAGTTCAACAATATCACAAGTGGACTTCCATTTCGCGTCACTCGTGTAGCGCCGCGTCACCTCAACGAATGTCATTTTCTACGTACAGCTATATTATGGCAGACTACGACCCGTGTTATCCACTTGGCCACAAGCGACCCACTACGCACCGTATCATCACCAAAGCCGAACTCGTGCGTGCTTTTCAACAGGCCGTGCAAGGACTGAAACTCAGTGCGCAATTGGCCAAAGAGCTCGGCATTGTGTCGGAAGCGTGCCGGTTACCGGCGTCGATTAAGATACCTGCATACTAACTTCCAATACAGGCGAGTGCAATCAACTTGGTATTTTTTTGCGAAAACGCTTGCGTAGGTTTAGAAAATCCTGTACATAATGAATCCACAACACCTGTGTAATTCGTTTAATTACTACGCCAGCGTGGGGCGGTTCTATTTTGCCAAAGACCAACTTGCACACCTACAACAGCATATAATGGTGTGGCAAAGTCTCCGGTTAGATGTGCATCCGTTTCACAGCGCGTTTGTTACCACCAGTGCAACACGCTTGAAAAAGATTGCACGGGTCGCGGCCAGGCACACGTTTCACGACTTGGCGGACTTTATCAATGCATGTCATTGGCAACGCTGTGTAGTGTGCGACGCAAAACTCCCCTATCCGACACACATCTTTTGTACGGCGCATCGTGACCCACACGGGGTGCCACAGGCCAGCTACAAACACTGCCAAACCTGTCCCAATATCGTCGTCGATCAGAACGACGCCACACTATGGTGTTTCCGCCATGCGCGGGTCTGTGACCATACCGCTTGTACCACACGCATTGCCGAGGAGCGTCGCTGGTGCGATGCCCATCAACCGCGGTGCCAAGCTTGCGACATTGTGATCGAGGGCAACGAAGCGGAAACCTGGTGTGACGAACACAAGGCCGTATGTGTGAGGGAAGGCTGTGAGGAACGTGTAGCCACGGGTCGAGTGGGACCACGCTGTGTGGCACATCAACATTGCTGTCTCGTAGCCGACTGCACAGAAACGCTCGTTGCCGCCACTGGTCCTGGGGTATTATATAGAACAACGTACTGTCGCACACACTCTCCCAAATGTCAAGTCTGTGGCGTGCCGTGTGTGGAGACGTGGTGTCGTGAGCACGCATACGAGTGTACCATTGACGGTTGCACACAACGTACCGACCAGCGCAAAGAAACCCGATGTCAAGCACACCAAGCCCATTGTCAAGTGTGCGAGGCACCGGTGCATTGGGTCTCTCACCCGTGGTGTGCAGAACACAGAGATATATGTCGTGTGCGGAGTTGTCAAACGCGCGTTTCTTGGGCCGCCGCGTTCTGTGCGTTGCACTTGCCACAATGTGCCGGTTGCCAGACACAACTCAAAGCGTTTTGCAGTTATAACTATCCGTTGCCACTCTGTGAACAGTGTACATGCGCAAAAAAAAAGTAACATAACATGTTTCGTCGTTAATTGTGCCTGGGCGAATAATCATATCATGTGCCCTCTCACCACGGCGTTCATTCTGGTTGATCCACATCTCCTGAGCAGATAGACACCGTGACCAGTTCGACAGATCCCGTCATGGACTACGTATGATGATGATGCAAGCTGCAACACGAATGCAAGGTTGAAAAAAACGCATCCGTCACTGTTAACTTTCTTCTCGTTGTGCTTTTTTTTACACGGTGTACTACAGAATATACCGCCGCCTGTCGAAACGACATGGACCCGGGAAAAGCGCGTCATACGCATGGGCCAGATGCCTACTACGTCAACTACAGGCAGTGACACCAAAGACAGCATCAACACCAAGACGGTGACGACCGACAAGAGCAGCGGCGACAAGGCGCCCGTTGTCCAGGTGCCGATTTTCGGCAGCGGTCGCGATGCGAAAGGCAAGGTGATGACGGACGTGCAATTGGAGCGCCTCCTCACGCGCTTGAAGGACCAACTCATGATGCGATTCGACCATGCCTTGAAGCAATGTGCGAAGGCCATGCAGCCGTTCCCCATGTGGCCCTTCAAGATCTCGATCAAGAGCGACACCTTGGCGCAGCGCGTCGTGCACGTGAAGACACAGCTCGACACCATGTGTCTCCTGTTGGGCGCTCCGCGCGCACCGGCGCTCCTTGCCGATCCCGACCGTCGGTACGTACAGGCCGTGTTCATGTTCGTCAACAACGGCTTGTTCGGCCTGCCACTCGACACGGACGCGTTCTTCGTGCCGACCGTACTGGACCACAACAAGTTCGTCATGGGGCACCTCATTGGTCTGGCCAAGAAATTGCATGTTCAACTCCCCAAGCCGCTGCGTGACGTCGTCAAGGCAATGCGCAGCAAAACGACCGACTTGGCGCGCGTGGAGCAAGACCTGCAAGACATGCTTCAGCGCGATGCGTCGTTCTCTGACGAGGATTAATATGGTGTAGCTCTTTTGTATACACATCATGACACTTTGGATCAACGAGCTATCCAGCTTGCCCCAGATTTCCACTGTATTTCTTTACCGATCCCTGCGTATGCATCGTCGTCTTTCGTCTTCAAAAACGCACGCGCGTTATCAAAGGGCGAGCATACCGTTGTGGCGAAATTTTGGTTTAATGAACAACTCTATCGCCATTACTATCGAGTCGCGATGGCAGAGAGGCAAAAACGCAAACGCGAACACGAACCTGAATCGCACAACAAACGCTGGAAGCGTAGTATTATATGGGATGATCAACTACCCAAAGAAATTAGTAACAAAATCGTCTCGTACATGGATGACAACGCCGCCATTCACTTTGCACAAACCTCCAAAGAGCACGCACAAGACGTGATAATGTCGTTCGCGTTCAAACCAGACCACATTGACAGGATGTATCAGAAGTACAACATGGCATTGGTCCAGAAACTGTTCAAGTTGCACACGTTCACACGCAAGGCGACACGCGCTACCATCGAACTGTGGTTTGTGCCCGTTGCCAAACACGGCGATGCCATGCGGTTCAAGTGTTTGACGTATCTCGTGCGCTGTCTCAAACCGGCGACGTTCAAAGCGTTGCTCTCCGACGTCTACGTCGCGCTCTGTGCCAACGAACATGACCGTCTCGTCGACTACCTGCTTTGCGACGTCGAATTGGTCAAATTTGGCGACAACCACCACGCGGGGTTGCGTGCCGTCTGCCGAACGACACATTTGCCGCTGCTCAAGTATTTTGTGGTCGAGCATATGGAGAACAAACTCACGCTAGCGCAACGGCGCGAGGCGTTTTCCGATGGGCTGATTGCCGATCTGCACAAGAGTGAGCGTGACGAGTACGAAATGAGCGACGATCCTGAATATCCAATGACTTACGCCATGTCGATTGAGCGTACGTATTTTGACTTGCAACACCATCATCAAATAATCAAAGCGGCAACGGCATTGGAATATATGCTGTGCAACGTACCGCTGCTTCAACAGCTGCTGAAGGAAGACAACGATTACGATACGACACTATTCGATTTGCTGCCGGGTACCAGTCACAATGCCAGGTTCATCCTCGAAGATGTCGTTCTCAACAACGGTGCTGCACTGTTTCTTCCGTTTGTGGTGAAATGTGTGGTTGAGGAAGGCATTGTGCAAACAGACGTATTTGAGGCACATGCGGTGGAAGACAACGTGCCAGATCGGCAGTGCTATTTTTACCATCACGTGGCGCACCTCACGAAGCAACATCCGAACATCTTTACTGACGACGTGTTGCGCAAGACTATTTTTTTTTATTTCGAGATCGAGATCGACATTGACTTTGAAGCGAAAGCGGCGGTGATTCAATACACTGCGCGCTATTTGTGGTATCTGGCGCAATGCGGTCATATTGTGACATTTCCCAACACAACCGAATTCATCACTGCGCGTGCTCTCGATAAAGTTGGTTCTTTGGATCTCGTGAGGCGTACGTTACGCTATTTTTACAAGCATGTTGACACGTGGCTCATCGACGACGAAGCAGATGTGGGACCGGAGCGTTTTATGAAGTTTCTGCCTTATTTGGGTCAAAACCCGCTATCGTTTTTTGAAGCGTTGCCATAATTAAAAACATTGTGCAACCTGGTGGCAGTGTTGCAGACAAGGACGTGCAAAAGGCGTGCGACGAAAAAAAGATTCATGTGCATGATGGGACGTGACATGCGCATGTTTTTGCATTGACGTTAATTTACTTGTCTTTTTTTAGCAGACGCTGTTGATAGGCACGTAAACGAGCGTTACGTGCTTGTTGAATCAAATTTGTATAACGTTTATGTGTCAATACGGGTAAGGATCCCCATAGGTGCACACGTGGATGCGCTAACAAAAGGGCGACAATAGCCTCATAGCCATTTTTACTGGCATGCGTAAGTGCGTAATGGTCGTAACTTGTCGGATCTACGCGTACATCACTTAGCAGAAGGCGAACGACGTCGATGTGACCATTTTTACTCGCCAAGGCAATAGCACTGTTACTGTTCACGGTAGGATCGACTCGTTTGTCTTTCAAAAGTATTTTGACAATATCTACATCACCCTGAGCACTTGCCGCATGATGAATGAGCGTGTTATTACGGGCGCTCGGATCGACGCGAGAGTTGTTTAAGAGTAATTTGATGCGTTCAAGTAGACTCGTTCTCGTGTGTATATGAGACTTTCGTAGATAATCCTGCGTGGGTTTTATGTTTTTCAAGCCAGTTTTGACTTCACCAAATCGTTTGTAATGTGAAAATAGCACTTCTTGGTTGTTTACACTAGGGTCTACGCGAGGGTCGGCGAGAAGCACTTTGAGTTGACTTGGTGTCTGGACGGCGCGGATAGCCCATTGATTGCTCCAGCTCGGGTCAATATGTTCAAGCAACAATTTAAGTATGGCCGCATTCTCTTTTTCGCTAGCCTCAGGTTTCATCATATCTGATCCTTCAATAACTAGGGATAAATCGGGATCTTCTTTCAATTGTTTGCGAACACGCGCATCCGCTAAGAGCGTCTTTACCACGTCGACCTTATGATACATAATAGCTGTATCAAGCGCATTTTCTTCATTCACGAGGTGATCCCTCTCCGTTGGATCAACACGCTTATCCGCGAGCAGTCGCTTCGCAATGCCCCCAGTGGGTGCATCTCGAATGGCCTGATTGTTTTGTGCGGCCGGGTTCACGCGTTTATCTGCCAACAACACATTGATCACATCGAGATGGTTATTTTGAACTGCTGTTATGATGGTTTCGTTATCCTTTGCCGCCGGGTTCACGCGTTTATCTTGCATGAGTATCTTGATCTTGTTGACCAAGCCGCGTTTAACGACGCACTGAAACAAAGCCTGCCGATCCAAGCTCTCATTTTTCATCAACACATTGAAATTGGCGTCCGTAAACGTGTGACAAACATCGTCTTTGGAAAGATCAAAGTAGCGATGTAATAACACAGTTTGAGCATACTGCGAACGGGTGATTGCAATTTTTGCTGTTTCGCCTTTTGTAAACTGCGTAATACGCCCCAACACATCGCGAGGGAGCCTTGGTTGAGTGATTTTAACACGTTTGGCTTCCTCGATCGTCTCTTCAGTTTGACGTTTACGCTTTTGACGTCGGCGTTTGGTTGGCGTACTATAGGGTGTCCTAGTCAACTTTCTCGAGCGACCCACTGAAGAAGCAAACTGTTTGCTTAGTATAAACCCCAGTGCACCGCCACTAATAAGGGCCAGTACCTCTTTGCGCAACGACATAACTACCCCCAGTTTACTCTTTACGATATATTTTTTAACTAGAGCTTGTCGATTGAGTTTTTTGGCGTGCGACGAAAAAAATATTCACATGTGCATGGTGGGACGCGACATGCGCATGTTTTTGCATTAATACGTGTTGTTTTAACATACAACCAGGCAAGCTTAATCCGAAAACTGACTCTCGAACGCGTACTGGTTGCGGGGCGCGGGGTACCATCCGAGTTTCTTGAGGTATGCGTACTTTTCGCGTGCCTTCACCATCGTGCCGCGCGGCGCATTGGACGCGTGTAGGCGGCGCACCGTCTCCAGAAAGTTCTTAAAGTCCTTGCCGTTGAACAGGTGGTGTCCCGAGAACTTGAACGCCGTGTCGTTGCTCGTCACGTACGCGTTGCCCGACGCAATGCTCTTGGCCTTCTGAATCTCGTACCTGCGGCGTTCCTCCCAGTCGTCCTTCACCTTGCCGACAAAGTAACGCAGACAAGCCTCCGGGTTGGCGATTGGATCCGGCACGGCCGTGTCGCGGTCCTTGTCGTCGAGACAATGCCACAGGCCCCAGGCGAGCATCGCGTGCCGTTGCGCCGTGCTGAACGTGAGCGCCTGCGTGGTGACGTCTTCAACCGTCGTGCCGTTCACCGCGGCCATGTACGGCACAATCCAGAGCGTCTGCTTGAGGAGGTTCTTCAAGCCCGTCGGCATCACGTTCTCACCGATCGCCTGCGTCGTCCAGTTGTTCCAATCGAGCAGGCTGGAGAGGTCGGTATACTCGACGAGATGCAATGCCTCAGTGAGCTCGCGCAGCACCTCGTCTTTTGCACGCAGACGAATGTGCGGCTTCGGGCTGCGCACGGCACGTCGCACCATCTCCACGTAGATCTGTTGCATCTGTGGCACGGTGAACACAAGTTTGAAGAGCGATGCGCCCGCAAAGAGCAACAGCGGGTTAGGCAGGTTCTCGCGGTTCGGCGCGGTGAGCTGCGTCTTCAGCGTCGTGAGGTACTTTTCACCGCCGAGCATCTTGAAGACGGTCTTGCCGACGCGTCCCATGTAGTCCTTGTGCACGGTGGCCACATTGTCCTTGCCGTGCGTGAGGAACCACCCGTAGATGAGCAGCGGAATGGTCTGCCACTGCGCCGCACTGTAACCACGCTCGTCGAGCGTCGCCATCCAACCGAGCGCGAGCTGCATGTAGTGGCGCGCCGCCGCCGACCAGTGACGTGGGTCAATGTAGAGCGGAAAGACGGCGTTGCACGGCTGGATGGCGCGATCCTTGATGACGGTGGCGGTGTGCTTCTTGGGATCGAAACCGCCGTGCGCTTCAATCTCGTTGTGCCACTTGAGCAGACCAGTGTCGAGCGCCATCTTGAACGCATCCATCGTCATGCACTGGTAGTTCACGCGTTGCACACGTACAAGCGCCGGTTGCGCAATGGCCGTCGGCGGGCGTGTCACCACGAGCGACACACAGATGCAATCCTGATCCTGCAGCGCCTCGAACCAGTTCGTGAAGGAGAGCAAACACGTGTAGTGATCAGCGTTCTTCGGTTCCTCCTTGAGCGCGAGTGCCTTGGTGGCTTGCTCGACGCGCGATTCGATTTGCGTGCGCAGATCTTCGTTCTTGAGCACGCGCTGATCGAGGCGCTTGTTGAAGCTGGTGGTCTGTGTGCGGATCGCCGCCGCCGTCTGCAGCACACGTGCCTTGTCCGCGGTGCTGGCATGCACACCCTTGGCGAGCAGCGCGAGAATGGATGCGATCACCTG
>SDBT01015278.1_pt1 | contig 12209 bp, 10 predicted proteins | sample 2277101 | NCBI WGS metagenome assembly SDBT01 (sample SAMN10404973, study PRJNA504765) | marine sediment metagenome | isolation source: marine sediment core GS10_PC15, 103 cmbsf | place: Arctic Ocean: Southern Knipovich Ridge | collected 2010
GTCGAAGGGATGGGGGAGGACAAAGCATGTCCTGAGGAGGCTGGCCGATCCTTCGAGACGCCCTTCGACAAGCTCAGGGCTCCTCAGGAAATCGGCCAGCCGTCTCGAAGGAGAGGGGGTGAACAAAAGAAATTGATGGTAGGCAACATGTAAATATTCCCCTCCCCTTTTTCCCCTCCCATCCCGCGTTCACGCGGGAGAGGGGAAGAAGGGAAGAAGGTAGAGTGGATAGGCGGGGCCCGTAGTTGTCGACGTCCTGAGGAGCCCCGATGGGCATCGGGGTCGAAGGGATAAGGGTGGACACGAAGGCTCACCCCTACAAGCCCCGGCTATCCAATATAGGGGCAATTCATGAATTGCCCCTACTTGAAGGATTTTTGAGGAGACTCCAGATTTTTTTAATTGTTTTTTAATTTGACAAAGGCTGGCTAACTTGCTATGTTAACAAGATATAGTCGAGCGAAGGGAGATACAAAATGAAGCGGACCTTTCAGCCCAGTAATATTAAGCGGAAAAGGACTCATGGTTTCCGCGCAAGAATGAGCACCAAGGCAGGAAGAAATGTCCTGAAAAGGAGAAGGGCCAAAGGTAGGGCCAGGCTGACAGTCCAGATTAGCAAGAAATGAAAGAATTCGGTCTTGGAAAGGAAAAAAGAATTCTAAAGGATGATGAGTTTCAACAGATCTACCGAAAAGGAAAAAGATGGTATGCTAAAAATTTTACGGTGATCGCCTCTCCCAACTCCCAGGGTTATAGGCGGTTGGGGCTCAGGGCCGGAAAGAAAGTAGGCAGTGCAGTTAAGAGGAATCAGGTTAAGCGGCTGGTCCGGGAATTCTTTCGGCTTAACCAGCACAGATTAGCCGGTTCCCAGGATTATTATATCATCGCTAAAAAGGAAGCAACCGACCTAAATTATCACCAGGTTTTTGATGAGTTCAGCAGGCTTTTTTATAATTAGAAAGATCCTTATCGGAGTTATTCGATTTTATCAGAGATTTATCTCCCCCCTCTTCCCCCCCTGTTGCCGCTTCACTCCTACTTGCTCCGAATACTCACGACAGGCTCTGGAGAAGTACGGTCTGGGTAAGGGTCTCTGGCTCTCCCTCAAGAGGATCTTGCACTGTCACCCGTTCTGCCCGGGAGGATATGACCCAATCTGAGGTTGGTTCTTATGGAAGATAATGGAATGGAAAAAAGAGCGCTTATAGCAGCGGTTCTGTGCCTGCTTGTTCTGTTCCTCTACCAGAGCCTTTTTGTAAAGAGCAAAAAGAGGCCTCCTCAGAAACCGGCTCCCATCGAGCAGATTGAGAGCGAAATCATAAAGGAAGTGAAAGAAGCTCCTTTGCCTCCGGAGAGGCTGGTGCATATCCCGAGCCCCGGAAGGGAAGCGGAAGATGTGAAGGTTGAAACGAACCTTTTCACCGCTACCTTTACTACTGCTGGCGGAAGGCTCAAGGATTGGGAGTTAAAGCAGTATCGGAAAGAGGTCGATCCGAACTCTGAGCCGTTAAACCTGGTAACTACCACTGATCCCCATCTGCTGCCCCTGAACCTCTATTTCTCCGGACCCAGCTCGGAGGTTATCTACGAGGTGGACAAGAAATTCCTCAACCTGTATAGAGAGGGAGAGGAGGGAAGGATAGAGTTTTCCTGGACCCTCCCCGAGTTCTTGCGAATAAAGAAGGAGTTCGTCTTCTTTGCCGATATACATCAGGCGGAGCTTTTCGTAACTATCGAGAACCTCTCTGAATCTCCTCTTAGAGGAAGGCTCTCCCTGGAATGGATAAGCCAGAAGAAGCAAGGTAAAAAGGGAGGATTTTTTGCTTCAGGAGGGGCCTACGGATATGTGGGTCCGGTGGCAATGATAGGGGAAAAGGTAGAGACTAAAGGCCTTAAGGAAACCAAGGAGTTCCCGGATAATGTCCGCTGGGCAGGCTTTGAGGATAAGTATTTTATCTCTGCCCTTATTCCCCGGGACTCTCCCAGCGTAGGACTAAAGGTTAAAAAGATCATCGAGGAAAAAGAACGGGTAGTCGAATCTATTGCTTTGTTCCATCCCCAGGTAGTAATTGCTCCTCAGAGAAGAATTGAACAAAGGTATTCCCTCTACTTCGGGCCAAAGGATAGGAAGTTACTTGAATCATTAGATGTGGGTCTGGATAAGGCTATTAGTTATGGCTGGAAGGTATTTGAGCCCATTGCCAAACCCTTAGTTAGTGTTTTAAATATATTCTATTCCCTTACTAAGAATTACGGCCTTGCCATTATCATTATAACCGTCATTATCAAGCTCCTCTTCTATCCCCTAACCCAGAAAAGCTTCCAGTCAATGCAGGGGATGCAGAAACTGCAGCCTAAGATGACGGCATTAAGGGAGAAATATAAAGATGATAAGGAAAAGCTGAACCGGGAGCTAATGCAGCTATATCGGACTGAAAAGATCAATCCCTTGGGGGGCTGCCTCCCCATGTTATTGCAGATTCCGGTATTCATCGCTCTTTACCAGGCCCTCTGGAACTCCATTGAGCTCCGGCACACTCCCTTTATCTGGTGGATAAAAGACCTATCCGCTCCCGAGGACATATTCTCCATCCATCTGTTTGGCTTTGATCTCCCTTTCCGAGTCTTACCTTTGATTATGGGAGTGACAATGTACCTGCAGCAGAAAATGACCCCTACTATGGGGACTTCACAACAGGCCAAGATGATGGAGTGGATGCCCATTTTGTTTACCTTTTTGTTCTGGGGATTTCCTTCAGGATTGGTTCTATACTGGCTGGTGAATAATGTGCTTACCATCACTCAGCAATATTTCATTAGAAAGAAGACCCAAGAAAATTAGATTGTAGATTATAGATTTTAGATCTAAAATCTGCAATCTGTAATCTGTAAACAGGAGGTTCATATGCGGATAGTTGAGAAGGAAGGAAGGACACAGAAAGAGGCTATCGAAGCGGCCTGTGAAGAGCTCAATTGCTCCGAAGAACAACTGGAGGTGGAGGTAATCTCCAAAGGCAGTGGTTTGTTTAGACTGATCGGGGGGGAGAAAGCTCGGATCAGAGCCAAACTCAAAGAGGAAGCATCCGTCTCCGGCGAACAAACCCCTTCTCCCGACTCAGCCCCCCTGCCTATACGGAGCACGCAGTCAGAACAAGAGGCTTTAATAAAGGGAGAGAATGAAGAGGCTCAGGAAACCGTTGGCGATAAGGCCAAAGGGTTTCTGGAAGGTGTATTAAACTATATGGGCGTAGAGGCCTCGGTTAAGATGGAGGAAACCCCGGAGCAGATACTCCTGAAGATCAAGGGAGACGGTAGTGGGCTCCTTATTGGAAAGCGAGGGCAAACCCTTGATGCCCTTCAGTTTCTTGTCAATAAGGCAGTACGAAAGCCCACCTCAGGCGAAGAGGGGGAAAAAAGGGTAGTAGTGGATAGTGAGCACTATCGGGAGCGCAGAGAGGAGTCCCTGCGCAATATGGCCTTTCGGATGGCCGAAAAGGCCAGGAATCAAGGGAAACCAATGATGTTAGAAAATATGACCCCCCGGGATCGAAGGATTGTTCACATGGCCCTGGATGAATTGGAAGGGATAAAAACCGAGAGTGAGGGTCAGGACCAGGAGCGCCGTTTAGTTATTTATCCTATTTAATCTTGCTTGGAGGGAGAGATTTGAGAAGGCTGGCAAAGCTTGCTATGGAAGCAGGCTTTATTTTTATCCTGAGTTATATTGCTCTCTCAGGGGGCTGTGCCTATGAGCCCGAATGCGATAATGCCCCGGAGGGAACCCTGAAAGACCCAATAGGGATAGCGGTTAGGGGGGAATTTCTCTATATCACCAATGCCAATGCCGATCTGGAATACTGTTCGGGTTTTCTGGCAAAGGTTGATTTAGAAAATAACGCCATTACCCATATCCCCGCAAAATATAACGGTGAGGATTTCCCCTTTTTAGGGGAGGTTGCCATCAGTGGAAATTATGCTTATGTAGCTGAAAGATCCTCTAACAGTCTGCTTAAATTCGACCTTGACCAGGAAAAGATAGTAGGAAGGGCTCTGGTGGGAGAAGATCCGTTTGGTGTTGCGGTGGCCGCGATTGGGGAAGGCCCCACCACCTTAATCCTTGTTACCAACATGTCATCCGACGATATTTCAGTGATTGATGCCAGTAATATGGGAAAAATAAAGCAAATTCCTCTTGATACTTGGGCCAGACCTACTAAAATTGTTATCTCTGAAGAGAAAGTCTATGTGGTTCAGCAGTATACCAGTAAAATCTCAGTTATTGATATAGCTCTTGAAAGCGAAGATTATCTGGAAGTTATTTATTCTATTGACTGGGAAGGGAGCTGCCAGGGGATTGCTTCTGATGGTAAGAATCTTTATGTATCCAAGCGTTCACCTAACAGTCTGGCGGTTATTGGTACCGAGTTCAATAATGTCATTAATGCCATTCCACTGGGGAGCAAGCCCGACGGAGTTGCAGTGAATGATCACTTAGTCTTTGTGGCCAATTTCGGTTCTGACAATGTATACATCCTTGATGCGGCCACTAATGAGATTACTGCCATCGTTGAAGTAGGGGATGGCCCAACTGAAATAGAAATTTCCGGGGATTATGCTTATGTTATCAATTTCCTCTCTCATAATATCTCCGTGATTGATATTAATAGTCTCAAAGTTACTAAAACAATACCATAATCGAAGGATTGGTTGGGAGAATAATCGGTTTGTGGTTACGCAGCTGGAATCCTTCGACAGGCTCAGGACAGGTCGGGATTCGTATAATAGTTAAAGAAACTTGTCCTGAGGAGGCTGGCCGCCCCTTCGAGACGCTTCGCTCCTCAGGAAATCGGCCAGCCGTCCCGAAGGGCGAGCAGCGCAAACGAATAACCAATAACATAGGTTCAATACCGATGTTTTATCAATTACTCCGGGCTAGTAGATATTTTGCCGCAATCCTGGCATTTCCTTTATTGTTGACCCTTAGCTGTGGCGATGATGAAGAGGTTTCTACCCCTACTCCCCATAATTTCCGTGCGCCCAATGCCTTAGCCATTGTTTCTCATGCCGGAGACGGGGGGAAAGAGTTTCTATTCATTGCCAATTCTACCGAAGGCACCATCTCCATCGTAGACCTTACGGATAATTCGTTGGTAGATGGCGATGGTGATAGCTCCAATGGGATAAATCCCATTTCCGTTAACGGAATCACCCCACCCCCGGATTCCAAAATAATTCGGGACATAGCCGTCATCCCTGATGGCACTCTGCTCATTGCTGCCTGGGTCGGTCCGACCTCGGGCTTTCTTTCAGCGATAGATACCAGCGGAATATTCACTGGAAGCGGTGCTGGTCCACAAACCACAATTACCCTTCGGGGTCAACCCCATAGCATTGCCATCAACTCAGGTACTGTCTTTATTACCTGTACTGAACCGGAGGGAATTTTAAGCTTTGTTTGCAATGGGAATACCATCATTTGCACAGAAAAGGAAGTTATTTCACTCGATAACTCTCCTCGCAACATCATAATGTCGGGAGATACCAGGTTTGCGTATGTTACTTTTTTCGATTCCAGCAAAATAGCCACTGTGAATATAGCAGGTCCTCTGACACTTGAAGCAGCCCCGCTATTAAGCGAAGGGACATTCCCCGGTACCCCCATTGACCTGGCTATTGACCCTGATGCCGGGGACGCTTATATAACAATAGTTGGCTCTACCTCTTCCCAGCTTGCCGTTGTGGGTGTCAGCAGCCCTACCCAGGGCCAATTTTCAGGAACGATTTATCCTTTAGGTGGCCTACCTCGGCGGGTTGCAGTGACCCCGAAAGCAATAAATGCAAACGGCACACCCAATCGCCTCGTCTATGTCACCAATCTAAGCGGTGCGGTCCAGATTATTGATGACAGCTCGGCAACCGAGCCCGAGTTTACTGATTCGGGAGATCCCTCCAATCCTACTATCTCTCCAATCTTGACAAAGGATAGAGTTACTAAGACCGAGGATTGGACAGTAACCTACATCAGCGGCACAAATAAGTATCTTGTAGAAGGCACAGTTTCGGGTGAACAAAAGACTATGGCAGAGGAACGGGTTATTTATGTTAGCGATAATAGGGAAGTATGCTTTATCATTATCTCGGGTACCCAGGCTACCACTGAAGGCGATAAGTTCACTTTCTCTACTCACAGCGGGGTCTCTGCCATCTCCTTAGAGAAACTGCCCGGAGGGATAGCAATAAGCGCTGATGGAGAAAGGGCTTATATCGCCAATACCGGCTCTGACAGCATCTCGATCGTGGATATCAAAGAATCTGAGGTAATTGATACGATTCGGTGAGTCAACTAAGAATATACAAGATTTCTTGACTCATCACGGACTATTGTGAGCAAACAGTTAGATCCAAACAACACCTGATAAATCCAAAATTCTAAACCCTAAACAAATTCTAAATCCAAATACCAAATGTTCAAAACCTTGTCCTGAGCGGAGCCGACGGAGTTGCGTCTTCCCTTAACCAATATACGAATACCGACACTAGCTGCGTAACCCCAGCCGTTAGACCAAACCAATCTTCCAACAAACTCAGGGCAAGTAGCTCGAATGTTCACGAATATTCTGGAATAATTTTAAAATGGCGGTTTTCCAGGATGACACTATTGCCGCTATTGCCACCCCGCTGGGGATAGGAGGGTTGGGGATTGTGCGGATAAGCGGAGAAAAGGCAGAGGAGATTGCAAAAAGGCTTTTTGTGCCCCGCTCCTCGCAGAATAACCTCCAATCTCATCGCCTCTATCACGGTGAGATCGTCGATCCCCGGGAGGGCACGCCCCTGGACGAGGTCCTTCTGGTAATGATGCGTCGGCCCCATTCTTACACCGGAGAAGATGTAGTGGAGATCCACTGTCATGGAGGGATCCTTATCCTTCAAAACGTTCTTCAGGCGGTGCTCAGGGAGGGAGCGAGGATAGCGGAGCCCGGGGAATTTACCAAAAGGGCCTTTTTGAATGAGCGCCTGGACCTGGCCCAGGCCGAGGCCGTAGCAGATCTCATCGAATCCCAGACCCATAAGGGTATGTCCCAGGCCCTGGGCCAATTGAAAGGACGGCTTTCCACTGAGATCGGGAAGCTCAGAGATGACCTGATTGAGCTTCTCTCCTCGGTGGAGGCCAGCATCGACTTCCCGGAAGAGGATCTGGAAGAGATCTCCGGGGAGATGCTTCTGAAAAGGGTTGAGAGTTGCTCGGCCAAGATCCAGAGATTCCTTTCTACCTACGAAGAAGGAAGGATCTATCGGGAGGGACTCTGCACCGTCATTGTGGGCAGGGCCAATGTAGGTAAGTCCAGTCTCCTGAACATCCTTTTAGAGGAAAAAAGGGCAATTGTGACCGAGATTCCCGGGACTACCCGGGATGTAATCGGAGAGATTATCAATATCAAAGGGATCCCTCTTAAAATCCTGGATACCGCCGGGCTAAGAAAGGCTACCAATATCGTGGAGGAGGAGGGGATTAAGGTCACCCGGGAAAAGCTAACTGAGGCGGATATAGTGATCTTGGTTTTGGACGGGAGCCAGGCGCTTTCTGCCGAGGATCGAGACATTATCCAGGAGCTCCGGGGGAAAAAGGTGGTAGTCGCCATAAATAAAATCGATCTCTCTCAAAAATTGTCCCGGTCAGAGATAGAAAAGGAGGACTTGGAAGGGCAGATTGTGGAGATCTCGGCGAAGGAGGGCCTGGGAATAGATAAATTGAAGGAGGCGATCTTTTCCACCGCTGTCTCTCAGAGTTCGGAAGGCTCTTCAATGTTTATTAACCGGATTCGTCACAAGATAGCCCTGGAGAGGGCAGATGACAGCCTGCAGAAGGCAAAGGAGAGTATTTCAAAGGAAATGTCGCCGGAGTTTGTGGCCCTGGACCTGAAGCTCGCCCTGGAGCATCTGGGGGAGATCGTTGGGGAGACGACAACGGAGGATATCCTGGACAAGATCTTCAGCGAGTTCTGCATCGGGAAATAAAATGTTTCACGTGAAACATTTGATTAGCCAAGGCTTCTCATTGTTTCTGAAATCTCCCTTGCCTTCTGGAGAAGCCCAATCTGCTCGTAGATTTTTATTGCCTCTTGATAAGCCTCCCTTGCCTTCTCAATTTTCTGCATTTCCCAATAGATCTTCCCCAGAAATGAATAAGTAGTCGCTGCACTATTCAAATCGCTAATTTCAAGCTGTATTTCCAGAGCCTTTTGGTAACTTGCGAGGGCCTGCTCATAGTCTCGCTTCTCCAGACGATAAACTTCTCCCAAAGAACTGTAGCACACTTCCTCGCCCAGACGGGCTCCGATCTCCTGGTAGATGGGTAGGGCCTGCTCGTAGCGCTCCCGGGCCTGCATATACTCAGCCAGCCTTAGGTGCACATCCCCCAAGCTATATATGGTATTGGCCTCGCCCAGACGACTCCCGATCTCCTGGTAGATGGGTAGGGCCTGCTTATAACGCTCCCGGGCCTGCGGATACTCAGCCAGCACCTGGTGCACATTCCCCAGCCTGTATATGGCATTGGCCTCGCCCAAACGACTCCCGACCTCCTGGTAGATGGGCAGGGCCTGCTCGTAGCGCTCCCGGACCTGGGTATGCTCAGCCAGCCTTAGGTGAACCTCCCCCAGGCTACTTATGGTATTGACCTCGCCCAGACGTTCTCCGATCTCCTGGTAGATGGGCAGGGCCTGCTGGTAGCGCTCCCGGGCCTGGGTATACTCATCCAGCCTTAGGTGAACCTCCCCCAGGCTACTTATGGTATTGGCCTCGCCCAGACGATTTCCAAGTTCCGCATAAGCCTCAACCGCTTTGAGCAGGACTTCCACAGCTTCTTTGTACTGGTAGGACCAGTAATATGCTTCTCCGAGGGAGGTCATAACCCGGACAACACTCTTTTCCTGCGAAAGATCTTCATATATCTTCAATGACTCCTTGAAACACTTCGCCGCACTGCGCTTATCGCGGTAATTTAAATAAATATCACCTATCTGGCTCAGATTATCTGCCAGCAGGAGCTTCTGCTGTCGATCTCCGGTCCGATAATGCTTGCGACCTTCTCTTAATGTCCGCTGCAGGATTTCGATACGCTCCTCGACCACTGTTTCAGGAATATCTGCCTTTTCTTCCTCTTCTTTTTTTATAAATTCCATTCTCTCGGTTGGAACCAACTCGGAGAGTGGGTGATAGCGAAACTCGAACAGACCGGAAAAAAAGTCTTGAAAATCAGGAGAATGCTCGGCCAACAGGTCCATAGCGTAGTCGTTAAGCCAGATGATTAGGGGAAAGGAGAAGCTCTCGGCCAGCAGATCCCGCTGGACATTGAGGGAGGAGAGGATATCCCGGACTTCATCCCGGGCCGGGCCCATATCAATCGAGCCTTCCAGTCCGGTAACAGCTACTGCTGTGGGTTTCTCCCCGTCCAACTTATATTGAGTTTTACAGGGCAAGAGAGCCTCATACAAGCTCCGAATCTCCTGCTGGGCAAAATCGAGGTGATAAAACTGGATCCCTTCCTCATTAAGCTCAGATTCCAGTCTTTTTAGAACCGCATCCCTTTGGGGAGGATAATTTCCCCGGACCAGACCGAGGGCGAACCTTCCCCGGGAGCGGAGCACAAAACGCTTTAGGCTCTTATATTCAGACTGATGAGTGTCAACTCTTTCTCTTTTCTCAGGCATTATTGAAGCGGAATGAAGTCTATTTTTTCTCATTATTTAGGGCTTTCTGGAAATCACTCAGATCGTAAATGATGGGGTGGACATCACCCCAGACCTCCTCGTTAACATATTGGAGGGCGTGGCGATAGAATAGCAGCCGTCGGTAGTACTCATCGTTGGGTACTTGCTTGCTGAGATGGAGCTTGGCCAACCGTGGATAATCCTCCGCCAGAATCTCATACTGGTATTCCAGCCGGAGCCGGCGGATTACCTCTTTAACAACCTCCGCATCAATCTTTTCCTCTGCCTCATTCCCAGCCAAATGCATCAGATGCATAAGGTCGCGTAAGCACCCTCCGCTCATCTTGATAAAATCGTATGCCAGTTCTTTTTCGGAAAAGATATCTTCCACTTCCATCCGCTGATCCAGGGCCTGAAAGAGCGCATCAATGCCGGGCGGAAAGAAATCGCTCCAGGGTGTGTCTTTCTCCCGGATCTTAATCATGGGCATTGCCGAGAATTCAGAGAATACATCCTTCAGGGAAATCTTTTGGGGTTGGTAGATAAGAAAAATAGGAACAGTAATGATGGTATGGCAGCGAAGCTCATTCAACAAATCACCACCCTGAAGGAGCAGATTATCAATGACCTCAGGCCGGTAGCGGTCAATATTGTCAAAAATCAGTAGGAGTTGGGAGAATTTTGAATCCTTTTCTAGCTTATTCCGGGCTTCCTGAGCGAGCAAATTGACATTATCAAGCAGGGCCTTGGGATACTTCTGGACCTTGGAGCGGACCTCAGTCTTTGCTTTTGTTCCCGCCTTCAGGCGAGATGTAAGGGCTACCATTAAATTTGCGAAAAAGGGGATTTTGGCAGCAGCCCCGGCCCGGGCCTCCACCCCCAGGCTCATCTTCACCTCCTTCTCGTTTATATCGATAACCTCGGAGAACCAGGCGGCAATGTTTTTAAGGAGGCGGGAATCCAGGGAGTAGCCTCTCTCCCTCATCCCCGATTCAATCGTCTGGGCAATGAGGAGAAAGAGGTCGGAGTAATCCAGGTCATAAGGGTCAACCAGCTCGTTTACCCGGGTATAGAGCACCAGAAAGCCCTTTTTCTCGGCCTCGTGGCTCAGTTTAAGGAGCTCAGTTGATTTGCCACAGCCCCGGTGTCCGCCGAGGGCAAAATGTAAGAAATCTCCACCGGCAGCAGAGGTCTCCAGGGAATTTAGAATTGACTTGAGCTTAAAGTCCCGGGCAGCGGAGAAGTCAAAATAGCGGGGATCCCCACTCTCCAGGGGCTCCAGCTTGCAGGCATTGGCTGCTTCTCTCAGGGTTCTTGCTTTCACGAACATCCTATTCTCCTCTCTCGATTTCCACCCAGATTCTTTAGTTTAGTCTATCCATTATTATTGAATCTGTAAATTTCTCCCGGGCCGGTCCTTCTTCCTCCAGGCAGAGTTCAATAACCTCTTTTAATCTTTTACGCGGGGTCTCTAAAGTGCGAGCCTGAGTATAGCAGGAGCGGAGAGCTGGAACCCGTCCCACATAATAGCCGTCCTCATCCCGTTCAATTCCTTCGACATAGCTCAGGACAGGCAGCACCGTAAGTTCAAATGCCTTTTTGTTGGTCTTTTTCATCAGCTCCTCTTTTTAATTTATTTTATCCTAAGTAGACTAAAATCGCAAGGGAACATACTTTTTCAGGACTTTCCCCGAAAATTCTACAATTCCCCTATACAGGATAGCCGGGGCTTTTACATTCTCCGTAGTCCCGATGTCCATCGGGACGAAGGATGAACGAGCCCCGTGGGGGAAATATGGGACGGTCATGAAAATATAACTTACTAATCAAATCCCATTACCGCGCTGTGACCGCAGTATGGATAACAGCCTGCTCCTGACATAGAATTGATTTGTAGTGATTCTAAAACAGCTGACCGTACCTACGGTTGTAGAAAAGTCGTACCCGGTGAGCAAGCCGCCTCATTACCGTTGCCGACCCGATCCGTATCATCCTGGAAAGTACTTCTTCGCTCAATTCCCCGGCAAATAATGTGGTGCAGGGCTCCGGGTGCGTCAATCCGTACTTGTCTCGGCATAAAGCATCATATAGCAGATATGAGCACTTAACAAATGTTATAATTTCATGACCTTCCCCGTCCGTCCCGCCGGGGAGATCGTTGGGGAGACGACAACGGAGGATATCCTGGACAAGATCTTCAGCGAGTTCTGCATCGGGAAATAAAATGTTTCACGTGAAACATTCGATCTGTTTTTTGTAGGGGCTTGATAAATCGAACCCCTACACTTGGAGGGAGAGGATGTCAGTCCCTACATTCTTGCTGAAAAACCCCCCCTATCCACTCTTCACCTAAAAAAACGGGGAAACTCCACATAAAGCCATTTTCGTTGTTACGAGGGCGAGTGGACATGCAGGGTATTGAGGTTTCGGAAAAAACTTTACCCCAAAACAGAACGGTTTTTCAAGGTTTGCGGGGCATTATTTATGGGAAAGGCAGAA
>SDBT01015279.1_pt1 | contig 12208 bp, 14 predicted proteins | sample 2277101 | NCBI WGS metagenome assembly SDBT01 (sample SAMN10404973, study PRJNA504765) | marine sediment metagenome | isolation source: marine sediment core GS10_PC15, 103 cmbsf | place: Arctic Ocean: Southern Knipovich Ridge | collected 2010
CTGTACAATAGACCAAAATAGCGGGGCAGCTACTGTTCCAGTGCTAACGCTCGAACAAGCCGACCGAGATGAAGATATATTCAAGGTCATAGGACAGAGCCAAGGCTCCAACGTAGACCGCACTTTCACAGACGCGGTTGACTTGCCGACTTTGGGTGCCCTGGTAGGCACGATGAAGATTGCAGTGCAGGATGACTCGACCGTTCGAGATGCCCTTCCCATAGTATTCAAGCAGCCCCGCAAGCGCCGCCGGGTGTATTCCGTCAACGCCCATGTTGGCGAACTTCCCGCCGCCTGCGAGTCGGTTGAGCTGACCCGATAATGTGTCCTCCTTCTTCACATAGTGCCCCCAGATGACGGAGTCGCCGATGACCAGGACCTTCCCCTCGGACCCAGCCCGCCGCGAGTACCGATCGAACAACCAGTAGTCGTTGCTGAGTTCATAAGGGATCCGGTAATCTTCACCCGGACGAAACTCTTCAGTCCGTTCCCACAGGATCGGCAAGAGGCCCAGCGCCGCCACGACGACGATTCCCCCCACGATCCATTCGCGAACAGACAGCCGCAGCTCGTTGCAGGTTAGTCCTCCGTCATCCTTACGCTCGTGTCGGATGTCTCTTTCGTTTCCGTCTTCTGCGTTTCCCATCGTCAATCTGCCCATCCGCTCCGGAACCGTCACACGCGCCTGCGGGTTTCAGAACTGAAAATAGATAAAGGGCTGCCCCGTCGAGCCGGGAACGATCGCCAGGTAGAGCACCATGAAGACGATGATTCCCACTCGAACGGGGGCGAGGGTCAGAATCCGCCTCGCCGGAGACTCGTACATCCACTGATAAGCCCAGGCGGCGAGAATCAGTCCGAGCGCCAACAGGGGGAAGCCCGGATCCGCCCATGCTGTCGAGAATATCCTCGTCACGATCAGCCAGGCATCGCCGAGCGTGTGCGCGCGGAAGAAGATCCAGGCGAATGTGACAAAGGAGAACACGAGCGCCCGCTTCACGAAGTTCGGTACCTTCCGTGCGTAGAAACTCGTCGCCTCCAGCTCCCGGGTCAGGGCCCGCCCAAGAGCGTGCAGCCCGCCCCAGATGACGAACGTCCACGCCGCGCCATGCCACAACCCCGCGATCAGCATCGTCAGGATCATGTTCCTGTAGGTGTTGAACTTACCAGTGCGGTTTCCACCAAGGGGAATGTAGACGTAGTCCCTGAACCAGGTGGAAAGGCTGACATGCCACCTCGACCAGAAGTCGCCCAGACCCGTCGCCAGGTAAGGATTGTTGAAGTTGGGCATCAGGCGGAATCCCATCATCCGCGCGATGCCCCGCGCCATGTCCGTGTAGCCGCTGAAGTCGAAGTAGATCTGCCAGCCGAACGCAAAGGTCGCCAGGATAAGCGCCGGCGCCTGGTACTGGGCGGGCGCGTCGTAGACCTTGTCCACGTAAAGGGCGAGGTAGTCTGCGAGGGCGACTTTCTTGAACAGCCCCACGACGAACAACGAGAGGCCATCCGCCACGTCTTTCGGGAAGATCTTCCGGGGGTGTCTCAGTTGGGGGATGAGGTCCTTCGCCCTCTCGATGGGTCCCGCTACCAGCTGCGGAAAGAGCGCCACAAAGGCGGCGAACCGCACGAAGCTCCGCTCCTTTTCGAACCGCCCCCTGTAGCAGTCGATTGTGTAGCTCATGGATTGGAACGTATAGAAAGATATGCCTACCGGGAGGAGCCAGCCCGGGACGGGAAGGAGGTAGGGGACCCCCAGATGAATCAGCAGGGCGTTGATGCCCTCGGTAACGAACCCGGCATATTTGAACAGGCCCAGTTGGGAGACGTTGGCCGCTATGCTTATGGCAAGCCACAACTTCCTCATCCCCGTTCTTCGGGTCCGCGCCATGAGGACTACCGCCAGGTAGTCCATGATCGTGCAGCGTACTATGAGCGCGAGGTAAAAGGGGTTCCACCACCCGTAGAAGACGTAAGAAGCCAGCAACAGCCAGGCCTCTCTTAACCGCGTGCGCCTCACGAGAAGGTGCACGGGGTACACCACCAGGAAGAACAGCGCGAATATCCAGGTGTGGAAGAGCACGATGTGTTCTGTCCTTCTATTCCATCAGCACCGCAACGTGGTCCACCGCCGAACCCGCCAACCCGTGCACGTCGCAGCCTCCTTCGAGGACCGAGGCCCACCGGCCCGGACGACATCCGTGTGCGATGCCCCCGGCAGTAAGCGTCATCCCCCCGAGCGGGTTTTCGGCGCAGACCTCGTGGTGGATATCGCCTTCGCTGCGTCGGTCTCGGGCGCTTTCCTGATGCAGCGAAAGCCTATCGTGTCTTTGGTGAAACAGGTATCGTGAAGTCGCGGGTCCTCGCCCGCGCGCCAAGACGACCGGCATCTGTCGGGCCTGGAATCCCACGCCCCACCGCGCACAACGACCAACTCCCCCGTGGTCGGCCCGCGGGGATTTCTGGAGGGACCGGCCTTGTAGGAATCCTTCCCGTACTTGTCATTGCACCATTCGGCCACGTTGCCGTACATGTCATACAGGCCCCACTTGTTGGGCTTTTTCTGACGGACGGGATGAGTCCTCTTCGAGGAGTTGGCCGCGTACCAGGCGTGACGCTTGAGGGCCCGCTCGTCCCGCGCGAAGTGGTAGTCTCCCTCTGTTCCGGCCCGGGAGGCATACTCCCATTCTGCCTCCGTCGGAAGACGGTAGCCCGTCGCCCCGAATTCGCATTCCCAGGTATTGTCCTCCGGATGGAGGACATAGCAGGGCTCAAGACCTTCGGCGAGGGATCGCTCGTTACAGAATTCCATGACCTCTGCCAGCGTAACCTGCTCCACCGGGAGATTCGCCCCTTTGAAATGCGAAGGATCGGGAATCTCCAGCCTCCGAAATTGCTCCTGCGTCACTTCGTGTATGTCCATGAGGAACGAATCCACCCAGACCCTGTGGACTGGGATCTCATTATCTCTCCCGTGCTCCGAGCCCATCTTGAACCAGCCCCCGGGCAGGAGCACCATGTCCACGCCGGTCTTCGTGGTAACCACGGGAGGCCGGCCGGGATCCCCCGCCGGGGTGTCGTCCTTTCGGCAGTGCAAGCTCACAGATGCCGCCGGTATCAGCAAACAGACAAGCAGCGAGGTCTTCAGTTCTGCACCGTGGCGCCTCACTCCGACTCCTCTCGTTGGGCCGGCACCCAGTCCGCTTCCTTATTGCTGACCCCGTCCGTCGTCAGTTGAACCACGACGTTCCGTTCGCCGGCGTCTGCAATCCCGATGTGCCACCCCCTCGCCATCTCCCCGACCTGCTGGCTCCCGTTGGGGCCGTGCGAGAAGAGAATGTATTTACCATCCGGCGACCAGTCGGCGTGATACACCTTGTACGGCTTCTCGCAGGAGACGACCTTCCGGATGTTCCTGACCTCGAGCCGCCGCGATCGCAGGTCCAGGTCGGCGACGCCGATGGCCTGGTCGGTCAAGTTCCATACCACCCTCTTTCCGTCCGGGCTGAAATCGGGCCTGCATCCGCTCAACCGCCTTACACTGGGAGGAACCTTGCTCTTGGTTCCCTCGAGGTCGATGGCTACGTTGGCGTGTCTATACCCCATTCCGCCCTGCACGGTGGCCAGCAGCCGCCTGCCGTCCGGCGTCCAGCAGAGGGCGTAGAGGTGATGCAGGATCTGATTGGGATGCCTCCGGCGTGCCCCGGTAGCCAGATCATAGAACGCAAGCCCCTTCGACGCGTAACCGCCCGTGGTGAATCGGGCATATTCTGCCGGGGTATAGGCGATCGTCCGCCCGTCCGGACTCCAGCACGGCTGCCGGGCGTTCCTGGCTACCAGCGTCCGGCCGGTCCCGTCGGCGTTCATGTAGTACACGCTGCGGATGCTGGACCTTCCTTGCCCCTCATCGGCGACGAAACAGATTCTTGCCCCGTCAGGCGAGACGTGGGGATACATCTCATGCACGTCTCGCGTTCGCGTCAGGTTCACGGGATCGGACCCGTCCGCGTTCATACTGAACAATTCCCAGCTGGTCCCGCGATAGCTTTCGTACACAATCCTGTACGGGATATGTGCCAGTTCGGCGCGGAGCCTGGTGATCTTGGCGGACTTGCTGTTCCCGTCCCCGGCCGCCGTGCGCGGCGTGGGCCGTCTCGCCTCCGGAGCGGCCAGCACCGGCGGGAGGGAAACCCACGCGACCAGCACGCACAATGAGAGGGCACAGGCCAGGTACGGGCCTTGTTCACGTCGCTTTTCCATATTCGATGCCACCGCCGTTCTCAGGAATCGGTCCCGCATACATACGAACCCGGGGGCGCGGCCCCGTCAACATCGACAGCTACCTCATTCTCTGCAGGCTACTCTTCGAACGCGATCACCCTCGCTCGCAGATGGGGCTTCGGGCAATCCTCAACCTCTGCGTTATGCTTTGCTCGAATGGTACCGGTGAAGCAAGCACTGAAACGGAGCTGCCTTCTCGGCCTGCCGGTTCACGGCCGCACCCCGAAACGCACAGCCGCAAGAGGCCCATGCACACCGCAGCTCGTCCCAAGGGCCGCATCTTCCCCTTCTCCTCAGAATCCAGACATCCACCCATGTGATCAGTCGGACCACGAACCATCATATCAAGACTTGGCCAGGCAACACAACCTATCCGGCGACACCGCTGATCCCAGCACTTTTGCCAATGATTCTGGGGAAAAAAAAGGCGCGGCATGGCACAGGTGGCGGTGCGCCATGCCGCGGACTGCGTCAGCTCCGTTCAAACTGTTTTACCGGGAGGTAATTGAACGGAGGGGCTCTGGGGAATCCCTCTCGCCGCCCGTCACGCTACCCGTCTCTCAGATCGTCCGATCTCGGGCCGTGACGGTTTTCGAGCATCTGGCGGAGATACCGGTTTTCCCTCCTCGTCGCTTCCAAGTCGAAAACCAAATACTTGACCTGCAGTCTCAAGTGGTCCAAGGAATCCTCAGCGGATACATCCTTGGTGGAGGTGTGGGGCTGGTAGACGCCCTCGGCGGGGTTCTTGTTCGGACCCCAGGACGGCATCGCCGCGAGTACCTCGCACAACTCACCTATAGTCCTCTTAATCGCCGCCTCGTCCATGGCAGCCTCCGGTCACTGATTTCACCGATCGGAACGGGGCGTATCCACTCGTTCCGCTAATAATCCATGCAAGGGCAATACCAACGCTGGAGACATTCCCCCACCGGGCGAGCGCGCCCGTAAGGTGGAGCAGTGTCCTGATTTACGGCTGCCCTCGGCACCGTGTGGAAATGGGGTGGGTTTACGGGCTTTTCGGAGATGTTGCCCAAATGCATCAACGATCCCCGGGGTATGCTATACTTTGCCTGGAAAACCAGTTGCATCGCAGCCACCTCGCGGGTGTTTACTAATCGCAACAGCGCGCCCAATTTTGCCAGCGCGGGACCGCCTTCGGGCCGGCCTCTCGCTCCCGGGGTTGCCGGCGGAGGAGCAACCGGCGCGAGCGGACAGGTAAGTGGGGCGTCCGGCGGCGTCACTCAACGATGGAAATTGTGGCGATTTTCTGGCATTATTCTTCGAGTGCGTGCGTATTACACAGGACCGAAGGTCTCAGGCGCGGCAGCAGAGGCGCCCGGGAGTGCACAGCTATGGTGAGAACCGTCGCCCAATCTCGACTCATTCTCGCTTCTTCCTCGCCGCGGCGGAGGCAGTTGCTGGTGGAGGCGGGGGTGGACTTCGAGGTGATCGATCCGCGCATCCCCGAACCGCAGGACGGGGTGGAGGGGCTTTCTCCGGGGAGAAGGGCGGAGGCGACGGCGTATTTCAAGGCTCGCGCGGTGGCCGAGCAGCATCCCGACGCCATCGTCCTGGCCGGTGACACGGTGGTCTCCGTCGCAGATGAGATACTGGGCAAGCCCGCCGACCCCGAAGAGGCCCGCCGGATGCTGCGAACGCTATCCGGGACGAGGCACGAGGTCATCACGGGAGTCGCGCTATTGGGCCCCGGCGGACAGCGCCTGATCGCCTCCGCCGTCACCCACGTGACGATGCGCGAGATGACCGGCGACGAGATCGACGCCTACGTCGATTCCGGAGAGTGGATGGGAAAGGCGGGGGCGTACGCGATTCAGGAGACGGCGGACCGGTACATCGAGGCGGTGGAGGGCAGCTTCACCAACGTGGTGGGCATGCCCATGGAGCTCGTCCTGCGCATGCTTCGGGAGCTGCGCGAGCACCCGGACGCACACAAGGGTATCTGAATGACCGCACGAATCGCGCGAACGATCTGCCTGGGGCTCTCGATCGGGGTGCTCCTCTCCGGGTGCCGCAAGCAATCCGCCCCCCCGCAGGTCACCATCAAGGAGCAGACCTGGGCGGTGGAGCTGGCGTTGACCGACCGGCAGCGATACGAGGGGCTCTCCGGGCGAACCTACCTCGCCGAGACGGCGGGAATGCTCTTCGTCCATCCCGAGCCCATGGCGGTGGAGTATTGCATGCGAGGATGCCTGATCCCGTTGGACATCGCCTTCATCACGCCGGATATGCGCGTGGCGACGATGTACACGATGGCGGTCGAGGACGACCTCGTCGGGCGGGTGCGCTATCCGTCGCGAGTCCCCGTTCAGTACGTCCTGGAGGTATCGGGCGGAGCGCTCGGCCGGGCGGGGGTCGAAGTCGGCGACAAGGTCATGTTTTCAGGGGACATCCCACGTCCTGCTAAAGCCGACAGCGATCAGTGACGATGTACGAGGAGGGGTATGTATGGTTCGGTGCTGATCGCAGGACACCTGGAGCGGAGGGGAGCTTGGCGGCGAAATCGAAATGGTTGTGGGTGGGCGAGGTTCCCATACCGCCCAACGTCCAGGAGGCGACCCGGGAGATCGGGGATCTGATTCCCTACCGGTCGGACGCACCGCTCTCTCAGCAGCTCCGCGAGACCGCCGTGGCGGTGGTGCATCCGGACGGCGGCGTTAAGGACCCGCACTGGATGGGAACGCTGCTGGCCGAGCTGGAGCACAACATCGCCGTCGCCGTCTTCCTCCTTCCACCCGAAGCCCACATCGCCCGCCAAATGCTCGCCCGCCACCAGGGGCAGTTTCTGTGCGTCCCCGACGACGCCGCCCCCGAGCAGATCGCCGCGCAGTTCACCGCCGCCGCCGCCATCCAGCCGGTCATCGGAAAGCTCCACGCCGAACTCGCCGATGCGCGAATCCTCAGCGCCAAGGCCGCTCACACCATCGAGGAGATGGACGAGGAGATGAGGCTGGCGGCGAGGCTTCAGCGGGACTTCCTCCCCCGCCGCCTCCCCGAGGTGGGCCCGGTGAAGTTCGGGGTCCTCTACCGTCCCGCCGGGTGGGTCAGCGGAGACATCTACGACGTGGTCCGCCTCGACGAGACGAACGTGGGGTTCTACGTCGCGGACGTGGTCGGACACGGGATGCCGGCCGCGCTTCTGACCATGTTCATAAAGAAGGCGCTCCAGACCAAGCGGATCGTCGGGCACACCTACGAAATCGTCCCCCCCCACGTCTCGCTGCAAGAGCTCAACATCGACATCTGCGAGCAGAACCTCCCGAGCTGCCAATTCTGCACCGCCGTCTACTGCGTCGTGGACGCCGCCGACCTGACGCTGACCTACGCGCGCGGGGGGCACCCGGAACCGATCGTCATGCACAGCAACGGGGAGATCGAGCGGCTGTGGGTGGAGGGCTCGCTGCTGGGGATCTACGCGGGCGATGACTACAGCTCGGCGAGATACCAGCTCAGAGCGGGCGACCGACTGCTGCTCTACACCGACGGAGCCGAGGACGAACTCCGCCGCCAGCCCACCGGAGAGATGCTCCCCATCGAGAAGTCACTCGCCCGCTGGGCCTCGCTCACGCGCGAAGAGATGTTGCTCCAGTTGACGGCCGGTATCGACTCACGCCTGGAAAGCACAAGCCCCAAGGACGACATCACCGTCCTGGTGATGGACGTCGAGGGATAGGCGCGCGACGATCTACCATCTCGAGACCCGAATAGCTCGCCCCCGGCGCCGATGCCTACTTTGCGCGCATCTTGGCTGCGAAGAACTCCCGCGCGTCGTTGAAGCAGCGATTCTTCAGCGCGTCGATGCCGCTCTGATCGACCCGAAACCACTCCACCTTGATCGGTTCTATCACGGACATCGCGGACGCTAGCCCCCGCACCTTTCTCCCCAGGTGCGTCCGTCGAGAGGTAAGACATCCGTTGTCTCGGCGATGTGCTCCCACTTGCTCGCCATCCTCTCGGCGCGGTCCGGATGCTCGCCCGACAGATCGTTAAGCTCCGTACGGTCGATCTCCATGTCGTAGAGCTCCCACGGACCGTCGATGCCCTTGGCCACGAGCTTCCATTTCCCCTCGCGGAGCGCCCGGTTGGCCTCGTGCTCCCAGAAGATGCAGTCGCGCTCGATGGGCTCTCCGGTGAAGGCGGGGGTGAAGGACTTGCCCACCAGGTCCCATGCGTTGCGGGCGGGGTCCGGGGCGTAGTCGGTGCGAGCAAGCTCGAGGCAGGTCGGCATGAAGTCGGTGATGTGCACGGGGCCGTGATAGAACCGCCCTCCCCCGGTGATCCCTTTGCCCCAGTGGGCGATCATCGGGGTTGCGATTCCTCCCTCGTGGACCCAGCTCTTGAACTCGCGGAAAGGCGTGTTGGAGTAGTTCGCCCACGGCCGGCCGTAGCTCTCGAAAGACCGGTCGGTTCCGAAGTCCTTCGGATCGTCGTTCTTTCTGTGTATCTCCTCGTGACACCCCCCGTTGTCCGAGAGGAAAATCATCAGCGTGTCGTCCAGAATTCCCCCCGCCTCCAGCGTCCGCACGATCCGCCCGATCCCCTGATCCATGCAGTCTATCTGCGCGGAATAGATCGCCATCCGCAGGTCGAACTCGTCCTGCTTCTCGGGAGACAGGGACTCCCACGCGGGGACTTCCGGATCGCGTGGCGAGAGCGACCAGTTCTCATCGAGCAGATCCATCGCGCGCATGCGATTGAACTTCTCTATCCGCATGGCGTCCCACCCGCTGCGGTACTTCCCGCGGTACCGCGCTATGTCTTCCGGCTTGGCGTGTAGGGGCCAGTGCGGTGTGGTGTAGGCGACGTACAGGAAGAACGGGTCCTCGGTGTGCTGGGTCCTGTGCTCTTCGATGAAGCGACAGGCGTTGTCGCTGATCGCATCCGTGTAGTAGAAGCCTTCCTCCCGTTCGATTGGATCGTTGTCCGAGGTGATCCGTGGCGTGAAATAGCTCCCGCCCCCCGCCAGCGTCCCGTAGTAGCGATCGAAGCCTCTCTGGCGAGGCCATGAGTGTTTGGGCCCCTCCGGTCCTATGGAGCGGACGCTGGCGAGATGCCATTTCCCGCTCATGTAGCTTCTGTACCCTCCCTCGGCGAGCGCCTCTGCGATGGTGAGGCAGCGGTCGTTGAGATTGCCGGCGTAACCGTCGGGTCCCAGGTCGGCGGCCGTCATCCAGCCCATACCCGCCTGGTGCGGATGGAGCCCCGTAAGCAGCGAAGCCCTCGCCGGGCAGCAGCGGGCGGAGTTATAGGCGTGCGTGAAGCGAATGCCCTTGGCGGCGAGGGCGTCCAGGGAAGGCGTCCGGATCTCGCTCCCGTAGCATCCCAGGTCCGAGTAGCCCATGTCGTCGGCGAGTATCACGATGATGTTCGGTTTGTTTGGCATGCGATGACTCCGTTGCGTCCGCGTTCCCTGGGACCTACCGAAGCCCTCATCCAGATGATGAAGGCGACCCGGGCAAGCCTAACCTCGGGCGGGCGCTACCGTCAAGCGCCGGGGCCCGGGCACGTTCGCACCACATATGTCTTGACAGCCGCGGCGCCGTCGGGAAGATTGTTGAGGTGCGAGGGGGGATGTGATTGAACGAGATGGCGGAAAAGGAACGGAAATCGCGGCCTTTGCCCTTCGTGGCGTTGTTCCTGGCGTGGTTGATACCCGGGGCAGGGCATGCCTACATCGGGCGCGTGAAGCGGGGATTGATCATCTTCGTGGTGATCGGTGCGACGTTCTGGGCGGGCGTGGCGTTCGGTGGGGTCATGACCGTCGATTACCAGAACGAGCGCTGGTGGTTCGCCGCCGAGATGCTGACGGGCATACACGGGCTTATCGGGTGGCACCTTCAGCAGAAGGTCTACACCGAGTTCGCCGCCGACAGCAGCATCGGTCTACCACCCCCAATGCAGTCGCCCGACCGAGTGAGGTGGAACATCTACCTGGACCAGAGACTCGCCAACGAGAACCTCGCCCTGGTCCACCCGGCCGACACGGTCGCCAGGGCCTACGCCGGCGTCGCCGGGCTGCTGAACCTCATGTGCGTCTTCGACGCGGTCCTGCTGTCCCTCATGGGCATCACCGGCGAACCGAAGAAGCCCCTCGGAAAATCCGCGCGCGAGCAGGAAGCGAAATGACAGGCTGGACTCTCTTTTACAATCCCATGCCCCTTCAAGCCGACGGGTGGACGCTGTGGTTGCTCCTCCCGCTGTGCCTCTCGGTGGCCATAATCTATAAAGCGGTGCGAATCCAGAACTTGCACCGATTCCCGCGGGAGGTCCTCGCCCTGATGGGCTTCATGATCGCGGGCCTGATCGCACTGGGGACCGTCCTCTGGGCGGTCCAGGCGCTCCTGATCTGACGGGCGGACCCATCGCGGGGGGGCAGACCGCCGCGGCCTCGCCGCTCACCCGGTATCATCCCCGGTCGATCGGTGGAATTGTCCGCTCTCCTCGACCTAGAATTCACTGGCTGAACTTCGTCGCTCTGCCGACGTATTATTGAGCGCCGGAGGGAGGGAGATATGTTCTACGAACGGATATTGCTCGACATCGAGACGCAGCAGGATTTCTTCGACCCCGGCGGAAGCTGCTACACCAGACGATCGGGAGGGGCGGGTTCGCGGATACACCGGCTGTTCCACTGGGTGAGGCGGAACGAGATTCCCGTCCTCAGCACTGTCCTGCGCGTCCGCAAGGGCGAGCGCGGCCCGCTTTCGGACATCCCGCACTGTGTCGAGGGAACCGAAGGTGAGCAGAAGATGGCCGGGACCGTCCTCCCCACGCGGATCAACCTGGGGCTCCGCAACACCACCGACCTGCCCAGAGACATCTTCGAAACCTACCAGCAGGTGATCGTCGAGAAGCGCAACACCGACCTCTTCGCACACGCGCGGCTGGAGCGGTTGATCACGGAACTCGACGCCGGAACGTTCATCATCTGCGGTGCGGGCGTCGCTCGCGGGATCGTGCAGTCCGCCATCGGACTCCGCGACCGGGGGTTTAGCGTGATCCTCGCCGCCGACGCGGTTGCGTACATCGACGATCCGCTGAACAAAATGGCCTACCTTCGCATGGAGGCCAAGGGCGTCGTGTTCGCTCCGACCAAGGAGATCATCACTCCGCGTGTTGTCCGTCGCGCCGCCCGGTTTCGGAAGTCTCTGCACGCCCGGTGAAGCGACGAGCGTGGTTGAACCTGCTCGCGCCCGCGGACGATCCGCGCACAGGCTCTTGCCAACGGCCACTCGGTGTGATACCCCCAATCACCATGGCCGACCCCTCACCCGAGCAGAGCGCAGGCGCCTGGACCGTTCTGCGGTTGCTGAACTGGACACGGGAGTACTTCGAGGCGCATCACGTTGACGATCCGCGTCTGTCGGCCGAGGTGCTGCTGGGGCACTGCCTGGGCTGTCGGAGAATCGATCTGTACACGCGCCACGACCGCCGCCCGTCGAGCGAGCAGCTCACCGCCTATCGGCAGCTCGTCAGGCGAGCGGTCGAGCACGAACCGGCCGCCTATCTCATCGGGGAGAAGGAGTTCTACTCGCTGCGATTCAAGGTCACCCCCGACGTGCTCGTCCCGCGCCCGGAGACCGAGCTGCTGGTCGGCGAGGCGGTCGAGCATCTGCGGACCCTGGACCGGGCGGGAACCGTCTGGGACGCCTGCACAGGAAGCGGCTGCATCGCGGTCGCCGTCGCCGTTCAGGTGGACAGCGCCACCGTCCTGGCGACCGACATCTCGCCGGAGGCGGTCGCCGTCGCCGCCGAGAACGCCGAGGCACACTGCGTCAGCGCCCGCGTGCGGTGCTGCATGGCGGACCTGCTCGATTCACCGGACGCCGCCGCCGACCTCGCCCCCTTCGACGTCATAACCGCCAACCCCCCCTACGTCGCAGAGGGCGACGAGGTGGGAGAATCGGTCAAG
>SDBT01015280.1_pt1 | contig 12208 bp, 10 predicted proteins | sample 2277101 | NCBI WGS metagenome assembly SDBT01 (sample SAMN10404973, study PRJNA504765) | marine sediment metagenome | isolation source: marine sediment core GS10_PC15, 103 cmbsf | place: Arctic Ocean: Southern Knipovich Ridge | collected 2010
GGCAGGGCGATTCTCCAGTACAGGCCGAACTCGCTGCACCCGTCGATGCGCGCCGCCTGCAGCAGATCGTCGGGGATACGAAGCATCGACTGGCGAAACAGGAAGATGCCGAACACGCTCACCAGCCCCGGCACGATCAGCCCCATGTACGTGTCGGTCAGCTTTGCCTTGCAGAGCAATTCGTACAGCGGCGCCATCAGCACCTGGGCCGGAATCATCATCGTCGCCAGCATGAGCACCATCGCGGCGCGCTTGCCACGGAACTCGTATTTCGCCAGGGCAAAGCCCGCCAGCGACGAGAAGAACAATTGACACATGACCGTCGTGCCCGAGATGAACAGGCTGTTGGCCATCAGCCGAACGAAATCGACCTCGTTCAGCAGGTGGCGGAAATTGTCCAGCGTGATGTGTTCGATCGGCGGGAAAAATCCGCGCGAGAAGAATGCCTCTTTGCTGGTGAAGCTCGTGCTGACCAGCCAGGCCAGCGGCGCGAGCATCACAACCGAACAGCACGCCAGGCCGACGTAGATCACGATTTGAGTGATGAGCGAACGCTTCACCTCACGCCTCCTTCTTCCACGTGCCGCTCAGCCGCATCTGGATCAGCGAGAGGCCCAGCACGATGACCGCCAGCGACCAGCCGATCGTCGAGGCGTAGCCCAGGTCGCCGCTCTTGAAGCCGTTGAGGTAGAGATACATCACGGCCGTCAGTCCCGAATCGTCCGGCCCGGAAGTGCTGTCCAGCATCAGGAAGGGCAACTCGAACAACTGGAACGATCCGATCGTGCTGAGCACGACGACGAAGACAGCGACCGGTCGAATGCCCGGCAGCGTTACGTGCAGGAACTGCTGCCAGCTATTCGCGCCGTCCACGCGGGCGGCCTCGTAGAGTTGCTGGTCCACCGCCTGGAGTGCCGCCAGGAAATAGATCATGTTAAAGCCGATATAAAGCCACATCGCCGTGATGACGATGGCAGCCATGACCAGCCGAGGGTTCTGCAGCCAGGCCGTTTCGATCGACAGGCCGAACAAGGCGTGGGCGACGACGTTCAACAGCCCGTAGCGGGGTGCGAACATCTGGGTGAACAGAAGCGAGACGAACACCATGCCAACCAGCCGGGGTGAAACGAAACTCAGGCGGAAGATATTTCGCCCGCGCAGCTTCGCCGAGTTCAGCAGCAGCGCCAAGCCCAGCGAAACCGGCAACTGCACGAATACCGAGCAGACTGCGAACACGGTCGTGTTCAATACCGCCCGGGCGAATCGCGGATCGCTCAACAGGAACCGGAAATTATCCCAACCGACGAAGGTGCTCGACTTTGGCCCGCTGGTAATATAGAAGGCTAGCACCATGCTCTTGATCAGCGGGTAGAGCCCGAACGCCAGGAACAGCACGAAAAACGGCGCCGTAAACAGGTACGGTGCGTACTTTCGGCGGTATCGGAGTGATTCAAGCATAGCCATGTCAGAACGGGTTTTTCTTCATTTGCTTGCGGACGATTATCGCCATGTCAGAACGGGTTTCTCTTCATTTGCTTGCGGACGATTGTCGCCATGTCAGAACGGGTTTTTCTTCATTTGCTTGCGGACGATTATTGCCATGTCAGAACGGGTTTCTTTTCATTTGCTTGCGGACGATTGTCGCCGCGTTGGCGAGTTTTTTGCGGACGTATTCGTCGAAGCCTTCCTCGCCGTGTTCGTCGTAGTAGACGATGCTGAGGGCGACGACGCTGGCCATCTGGTCTTTCGCCAGCGGCAGGAACGGGCTGGCGTATTGCGGCGGAACATCGTCGGCCAGCTTGGCGTATTCGGCGCCTGGGCTCTGGCCGGACCAGAAGGCTTTGGTTTGTACGAAGGCCGGGTCGTCCCACACATCTTTGACGGCCGGGAGGATATTGGTCTGCTCGAAAAGCTTCGCCAGAGAGTCTCGATCGGTGTAGAGATGCTGGGCGAGTTTCCAGGCCAGTTCCTTGTCGGCGCACTTTTTTGTGATACCGAGCATCGTTCCGCCCCAGGTGCTGGTACGCCGTCCGCCGGGCGTGAAGGCTGGTAAGGGCATGAGTTTCATCTTGCCGCTGAGGTTCGGCAGGTCTTTTTCGGCGCCGCGACTTTTCCAGTCGGGGCAGACGAAGAAGAGGCAGTACCCGTCCTCGACCGATTGCTTCCACACCGGGCCGAACATGCTGCCCGGGTCGATTGCTATGCGGTTTGGCCCGGCCAGCAGTGGCGCGTACCATTTGACTGCCCTGAAGGCAATCTCGTTGTCCATGGTGCAGGCGCCGTTTGCGTCGAAGTAGCCCCCGCCCATCTGGAACAGTGCTATCTCGATGCCCCACGGAGGTATCCCGCGCGAAAGGTTCAGCATGTACCGCTCGCCGTGGATAGTCACTCGCCGCCCTTCGCGGATGAAATCATCCCACGTCTCGATTTTCTCGATGTCGATTCCGAGCTGCTCGATCAGATCGGTTCGATAGGCCAGCATGACCGGGTGTACGTCGTGCGGGATGCCGAAGATTTTTCCGCGATTCGTGTAGGGCGACAGGCGGTTCTTGACTATGCGATCCAGCAGCCCGCTGCGCCGCAGGAATGGGGTGAGATCCACAAAGCCCACCTCGTCCACCGGCCCGCGAAAAAAACTGCCTGCCAGGGAAATTTCGATCTCCACCAGGTCGGGTACGTCCAGCTCTGCCCAGAACGCCGAGCGAAGTCGGCTGTTGTAGGCGGCTCGGTGAACGAGTTCGATTTTCACCTTCGCTTCGGGGTGCTTTTGCTCGAAGGTGCGGGCCGCGTCGATGTACGCGTCGGAATGGATCGACGTGAAGGTCGATAGATGGAGGTTGAACTCGCTTGGTTGAATCGGGTGTGCCAGCAAATACACCCCAGCCACGACCGTCATCACCAGAATAACGAACGGCGCTGGCCCGAACGGAAAGAAATCCGAAAACGAGCGGATTCTCAATTTCGACTTGTCGGGCGATTCTTTCGACATGTTGCTTCCTTGCTCGGATAAGTCCAGCCCACAAGATCTCAATAGGCCTTTGTGGGGCGACAATCCGTTCCAGCGGACATTGTTACATGCCCAGATGCCCAGAGCAAGGTTTCAACTCGTTCAAGCGTCGACCGTCAGGCGAGTCGCCTATGGTTTTCACCGAATCTGATCTGTTCATGGAGCACAGCATGGTTTTAACACGAATATGTATTGTAACTTTCAGCGAGATCATTGAGCTATCGCCGTCATTTGGTAGAATAGAGGGGAATGAGGCTCGACACATCACAACAACTTCGCCTTGAGCAGCGGATGAAGCTGTCGCCGAGGATTATCCAGGCGATGGAAATCCTCCAGCTTTCAGTCCTTGCATTGCAGGAACGGATCGAGGCGGAAATGCTATCGAACCCGGTGCTGGAAATGCACGAGCCGGGCGTGGACGCCGAGGCCCCGCCAGCCAAAGTTGAGCAGGAGATCGCTCGCGGCGAACGAGACATGGTTGTCGACGACAGCAACGGCAACAGTGAAGATTTCGAGCGGCTGGCCGAATTCGAAGCCGAGTTCGGGACCGAGTTCGTGCGCTCCGACGCCCCCGCACGTTCGCGGGCGCCCTCGCCTGGAGAACGCGACCGCAAACTCGACGCGATGGCCAATACGCCAGCGCCGAGTATTTCTCTGACCGACTACCTGCTGGAGCAGTGGCGATTTATCGAGGTGGACAAGAAACTTCTCCAGGCCGGTGAAGTGATCATCCACTATATCGACGCGGACGGATATCTCCGCACGCCATTGGCCGAATTGCAGCCGGCCGGGCCAGAAGCGATCCCACTGGAAACCCTCCAGGCTGTGCTGCCGCTGGTCCAGGCCCTCGAGCCGACCGGCGTGGGTGCGCGAAATCTCCAGGAATGTCTCATGATCCAACTGGCAGTCGAAAAGCAGGCCGGGCTCGAAGTGAGCCTGGAAATGCAACTGGTGGAGCACTTCCTGCGCGACATCGAGATGAACCGCCTGCCGCAAATCTCCAAACGGACCGGCCGGAGCATCGAGGATATTAAAAAAGGCATCGAGAACCTTTCGCACCTGAACCCCCGGCCGGGTTCGCTGGTCGGCGAACGCACCGTGCCGGTTATCGTGCCCGACGTGATCGTCGAGGTCACAGAGGATGGCAGCATCGTGGTCGCCATGCCGGACGGCAACAGCCCGCGAATGCATATTTCCAGAGCCTACGGCAAGATGTCGCGCGACCGCAGCGTCGACCGCCAGGCGCGACAGTTCATCCAGAAAAACATTCGCTCGGCCCAATGGCTGATGAGCGCTGTCGAGCAACGAAAGCACACGGTCTTCCGCGTGGTGTCCGAGGTTTTTATCGTCCAGCGGGAGTTTCTCAACTCCGGCGTCGAAGCGCTCAAGCCGCTGCCGATGATCGACGTGGCCAACAAAGTCGGCGTGCACGTCGCCACTGTCAGCCGGGCCGTTGCCGGCAAATACGTCCAGACTCCGCGGGGAATTTTCCCGCTGCGAATGTTCTTCTCCGGCGGGACGACCACAGCGGCCGGCGAGGATGTCTCATGGGACGCGGTCAAGCTCAAGCTCAAGGAAGTCATCGACAACGAGGATAAGTCCAAGCCGTTGAATGACGATGAACTGGGCGTGGAAATGGAAAAACACGGTATCAAAATTGCACGCCGCACCGTGGCCAAGTATCGCAAATTGATGGACATCCCACCCGCCCGCAAACGCCGCCAGTACTAGCCTAAGCGGCGTATTGTCTGTGGGGTGGCGGGGCTCCCGTCCTGCCACCAGAACATCGGATCGTAATACGGTGGGACTCCGAGCCCCGCCACGCCGAATTCGGTCATATAGTGGTGTAAGGAGATGACCATGGCTGACACACACACAACCTCCTGTTCGCTGGCGTCAAAACAGTGCGTTCCGTGCCGGGGCAACGTTCCTCCACTGAAGGGCGATGAATTGGAGCGGTTGTCTGCTCAATTGCCCGCCTGGGAAGTGGTCGAAGAACACCACCTGCGGCGAACGTTCAAATTCGCCGATTTCGCAGCGGCCCTGGCCTTTGTAAATCGGATCGGCGAGGTGGCCGAGCGCGAGAATCATCATCCATGGATCCACTTCACCTGGGGAAAGGTTGAGGTGGAGATATGGACGCACAAAATCAACGGGCTGACCGAAAGCGGTTTCATTTTGGCCGCCAAAATTGGGCAACTCATCGAGTAGGCAGTATGGCGGCACGACAAGCTCGGACTGTATGAAGATTAAAAAAATTGGCCGCGAAGATTGGGCAACTCATCGAGTAGGCAGTATGGCGACACGACAAGCTCGGACTGTATGAAGATTAAAAAAATTGGCCGCGAAGATTGGGCAACTTACAGACTGAAGTGTCGAAAGGTGCTACTTTCGATTGGCGTCCAGCGTATCGAGGATGTTGAGATAGCTCTGATAGCGGCGGCGGGGTAGAAGCTCGGCCTCGACGTCGCGGATGACCGCGCAGTCGGGCTCGTGCGTGTGGGTACAGTTGCGGAACTTACACTCGCCGACCAGCGCTTCGAATTCCGGGAAGTACCATGGCAGTTCGCTCGCGTCGAGGTGGATGCCCAATTCGCGCAGGCCGGGCGTATCGACGATCACCCCTCCGCATGGCAGGTCATATATTATGCTCGTAGACGTGGTGTGCCGACCTCGTTCGTCCTTGGACCGAACGGTTCGTGTGGTGGCGTTCGTGCCGGGGATGGTCGCGTTGATCAGCGTGCTTTTGCCCACGCCGGACGCACCGGCCAGCACGCTACGCTTGCCGGTCAGGTGGGCCGACAGTTCGTCCAGGCCTTCGTGAGTCTCGGCCGAGCAGAGAATCATTTCGACCCCAAGCGACCTGAAGTCGTCCAGCACTTTCTCTTCTGGCGGGCCGAGGTCGATCTTGTTGATCACCAGCAGAGGTTCAAGCTCACCCCGCTCGGCGATAATCAGGAAGCGGTCGATCAGCCCGTGTCGTAGCGGCGGTTGGTGAGTGGAGGCTACGATCAGCAGCATCTCCATGTTGGCGACGATGACTTTATCGAACGTTTCGGTTCCGTAGCGATTCCATCGTTTGGCGGATCGGGGCTGGGGTCTGCATAGGGCGCTTTCGCGCGGCTTGCGTTCGAGAATCACGCCATCGCTGCGATCCTTGTCGATTTCCATTTGCCCTTGGAGATGTTCGCTGCGGGTCAGCGCGACTGTTGCCATGTCGCCCACAGCCAGTGCGCTTGCCCCTTCGGGTGGACGAAACGTGCCGGCCAGCCCGCAACGCATTTGCACGGCGCCGACTCTCACGAACGCTCCGCCTGGAAACAGGCCGGTCACCAACCCTTCCACGCGGTCGAGGTCGTCTTCGCCTTCTGCGCCGGCTGCCAACTCGCGCTGTGGCAGCTTCGCCTTCTTGCGCGAGTACGATTTGCGCGACGGTGCGACGTTATCGATTTCTTCCTGGGCGTTGTAGCGCTGGTGCCAATCTTTGATTCGACGTTCTGACTTGCCCTTTCGCCTAGCCATGGGCTCTATTGTGGCCCCAAGCCTCGGCAAATGCAATTCGCGTGTGAAAGTTGGACCGAGTGCCGCTGAAATATCGACGAGCTATGCATTATCCCAGAGCGGCTTTTTTGGCGGCGCGTCGGCCTTTTGCAGTGGCGCCCAGGATGATGACCGCACCGGTCAGGAGTGCGATACCCATGCAGATCTTGCTGGCGATGTCGAGAAAGGCGAGCACCTTGGAATCCATCGAGATCAGGTTCAATTGCACCAGATACTCGGGAACCGCCATGCTCCGGCTGAAGGCTACTATCAGCATAATCGTGCCCATGACCACCTTTATGACGTGGTCTTTGACGAAGGTGGTGCTTATGGCGCCGATCTGAACGCCGAACAGCGATCCGGCAAGCATAATCAAAGTCAGACGAATGTCGATCATGCCGTCCATCGCATATTTGATCGAACCGCCCAGTCCCATGAAGAACGCTATCACCAGTTCCGTGGCGCTCGCCACCAGGCCAGGCGCTCCGACGACGTACATCATTCCCGGGACACCGATAAAACCGCCAACAGCGATAGTCGCTGCACAGAATCCGGTGGCGAACCCGACCGGGATAGTAAACCACAGCGACATTGTTATGCCAGCCGCCTTGAAATAAATCATTGGCGGCAGATGGATCTTCGCCAGTGCCAGCGCAAGACGATGGGTTTGCTCCTTCTGTCCACTGCGAGCGGTCTTCCATGCATCGCGAAACACGTATCCGCCGACCACGACAAGAACGGTGATTAAGGTGAGGCTGATGTACAGGTTCGATCCGGCTTTGCCCCAAAGATCACGAATCAGTGTTTGCACATGGATCCCGACCTGCACCCCAGCCGTGGCCGAGATGGCCATGACTATGCCCAGTTTCAGGTCCACCTGCCCGTACTTGAGCCTCTTGTAGGCGCCGACCATGGCCTTGGGGAACTTGTGGCACATGTTGGAGGCTACAGCTACCACGCCCGGCACGCCCAGGCTCATCATGGCCGGGGTCAACACAAATGCCCCGCCAGAGCCGATAAACCCGCTGACCAAACCTCCGACGAAGCCCACGGCGAGCAACATCAAGACATTCAATAAATTAATGTCGTATCCCTGGGCGACCTCTGATGCGGCAAGCATGTTCTAATCCTCTGTCGGTTCGGCTGTATGGTTATTTGCGGCCTCGAAACCCACGGCCGAAAGCAGGTAGGAGGCGAACGCACTGTGCACAAACGTGAAGACGAACGCCGCCGCGATCGGAAGGCAGGCGTACCAGGAACCTCGCGTGAAATACTTTGTGGCCATGTCCCCATAGGCGAACAGCAATACATACATTCCGGCAGACAGGACTCCCAGGAGGATCATCTTCGCCCACGGTTTGTGGTTTGAACTCTCGGCTTTGGCTGCAGTGGGCACGAATGATTTCCTTTCGGTAACGGCCTTACTCGAACGGCGTACCGCCGGGCGGATCATTCTGACGTTATTCAGGTTTCATTGCAAGGCCGGGCGGCAAATCATCGCGCAAGGCTGCGCAGCGTGGCGACATTTACCTTGTCGCAATCCCGGCCCTGATCGTCGAGACCCTTGGGCGTTTCGAGGATCATCGGGATGGCCTGGAGACGCGGATCGCGGACGATGTTCGCCAAGCCCTCCCGCCCGATAAAACCCTCGCCAATGTGCGCGTGGCGATCCACCCGGCTGGCGAATTCGCGACGAGAGTCGTTCAGATGAATCGCCAGCAACCTGTCGAGCCCGACCGTCCGATCGAAGTCGGCCATAGTTTCGGCGTATGTTTGCGGCGTGCGGATGTCGTAGCCGGCGGCGAAGATGTGACACGTATCGAGGCAGACGCCGAACTGTTCAGGCGCATCTACCTGCGAGAGAATCTCCGCGAGTTGCTCGAACCGATGGCCGATGCAGTTGCCCTGGCCGGCGGTGGTCTCCAGCAGGATCTTCGTCGATTCATCGTCGAGCCTGGCGTCTGCTGCGATTCTGTTCAACGCGTCGGCGATCAGGCGAATGCCCTCGGCCGTCTGTTCGTGCGAGCCGGGGTGGAACACCAGAAAGTCCACTCCCAGCCGGGCGCAGCGACTGACGTCTTCGATCATTGCGGTTATGGACTTGCGGCGGACCTCCTCACGCCCGGCCAGATTAATCAGGTACGAGGCATGGGCGACCACCGGGCCTATAGCGAGCTGCTGGCGGGTACTGCGGAATTTTTCGACGGCTTCGTCGCGCAACGGCGGGGCCTTCCACCGCACCTGATTACGCACGAACATCGCCACGCAGTCGAACTGATAGTCGTGCGCGGTTTCCAGCGCCCGATGCAGGCCGCCTGCAATGCTCAGATGTGAACCGATCAGCATGTTTGCGACTCCTATTTGGATAGGCCGCGACAAGCCGACACTCGTTTACCATAGCGTAGCTGCGGTCGAAGCGTTCGATGTTTCTGTACAATAAGCTGGCCGCCGAAGATTGGCAAAGGTCTTCGATGGCCAGTGGTTTCTTGCTAATTGGGTGCTTTCTATGCTTTGACGATCTTCTTTCGTCCGCGGCGGACCTTGCTGGTCGCGTTGCGGGTGTCGATCACCAGCTTGGCGTGATCGACGATGAATTGATAATCGTAAGCACTGTGATCGGTGCTGATCATTACGGCGTCGTAGCTGGCCAGCATCTTGGCCGTCAGCTTCTTGGACGTCATTTTCAAATCGTGCTCGCGCATCTTGTGGGTTTGCGGAATATGCGGGTCGTTATAGTCGACCTTAGCGCCGCGTTTCTTGAGCAGTTCGATCAGTTCCAGTGACGGGCTTTCGCGCACGTCGTCGACATCTTTCTTATACGCCAGGCCGAGCAGCAGAATCTTCGAGCCGTTGATCGCTTTCTTACGCTCGTTGAGCGCGTCCTGTAGTTTGTGGATGACCCATTCGGGCATGGCGATGTTTATTTCGCCTGCCAGTTCGATGAATCGTGTGGCCAGCCCGTACTGCCTCGCCTTCCACGACAGGTAGAACGGGTCGATCGGGATGCAATGGCCTCCAAGGCCCGGGCCTGGATAAAACGCCGTGAAGCCGAACGGTTTCGTGCTGGCTGCACGGATTACTTCCCACACGTCAACGCCCATTTTGTCAAACAGCATCTTCAGCTCGTTGACCAGGGCGATATTGATACAGCGGTAGGTGTTTTCGAGGATCTTCGCCGCCTCGGCCGCCTCGCAACTGCTGACCGGCACGACCGTGTCGATACCGGTTTCGTAGCAGGCAACGGCCGCCTTGAGCGAATTCTTGTCGTATCCGCCGACCACCTTGGGGATGGTCTTTGTGGTGTAATCCTTGCGACCTGGGTCTTCGCGCTCTGGAGAGAAGCCCAGGAAGAAATCCTTGCCGACTTTCAGCCCGGACTCTTCGAGAATCGGAAGCATGACCTCGCGCGTCGTGCCAGGATACGTCGTCGATTCCAGCACGATAAGCTGGCCCTTGCGGAGCGTCTTTGATATGGCGCGGGCCGTCGCCTCGACGTAGGTCATGTCCGGTTCGCGCATTTTCGTCAGCGGCGTTGGCACGCAGATCAGGATGCAGTCGGGCTTGGAGAGCTTGCGAAAATCGTTCGTGGCCGAAAACAGGCCACTGTCAATCATCTTCTTGACCGTCTTGGACGGGATGTGCTCGATGTAGCTTCGACCGGCCAGCAGGGCCTTGTTTTTCTTTTCGTCAACGTCGAAGCCGAGGACTTTCATCCCGCCATTGGTAAACTCGCGGACCAGAGGCAGGCCCACATAACCTAGCCCGACCACTCCGATCAGGGCCTTCTTATCTTTAATTTTCTGCAATAACTGCTTAATCATCCGATTCTCCTGCCGCGCGGCGAGTGTTGCCGGCGAAATCTCAAAAAGTCTAAATTACCTCATGCTATTCTATTTGTCGGCTTTTGGCGGGCGGCGAAACAGTATAGCTTCTCTCTGCCTCTTTCGCCAGTATTCAGGCGGCTGTCGGGGCGGTAGCGGCATTGACGCGGAATGGGGAGGCCTGTACCGTGTGCGCTCTTCATTGCCTTCGTAGGAAAGGATCATACGATGAAAGTGCCCCTGCTGGATATCGACAAGCAATACGCTCCTCTCAAAGAGGAACTTCTCCAGGCGATTGCAGCTGCGTTGGAGGTCCAGCCGGTCTGCAACGGTCCGGCCGTTCGCCAACTGGAGCGGGAAATCGCCGAGTATTCCGGCTGCCAGTTCGGAGTGGGCGTATCGAGCGGGACCGACGGGTTGTTGTGCTCGCTGATGACGCTGGAGATCGGCGACAGCAGCGGCGGCCCCCGTGCTACTGAAGCAGATCGCGACGAGGTTATCACCACGGCGTTTACTTTTTTCGCCACGGGCGGCGCCATCTGGCGGTCCGGCGCCCGGCCGGTGTTCGTGGACATCGACCCGGTGACGTTCAATATCGACCCGGCCAGGATCGAAGCAGCCATTACCCCTCGCACCCGAGCGATCATGCCGGTACACCTGTACGGTCAAGTGGCCGACATGGACGCCATCTGCGAAATCGCGGACAGGCACGGATTGGCGATAATCGAAGATGCCGCCCAGGCCATCGGCGCCGGTCAAGGTGAGCGAAAGGCAGGCGCTTTCGGCACGGCCGGCGTGTTCAGCTTCTATCCGACCAAGAACCTCGGCGCACCAGGCGATGCGGGCATGATCGTTACGCAGGACAGTGAACTGGCCGAGAAATTGGCGTTCTTCCGCAATCATGGCAGCGCCGGCAGCTACTTGCATACGTGGGTGGGCGGCAACTTCCGCATGGACTCGATCCAGGGAGCGCTGATTTCGGTGAAGCTCAAACACCTAGCAGCCTGGGAAAATGCACGCCGGGAACATGCGGCGATCTACAACGAACGGCTGGCCGGCTGCGAAGGCGTTACCACGCCCGTCGAGTTGCAAGGCAACCGACACGTCTACAACCAATACGTCATCCGCAGCGAACGGCGCGATGAACTTCGGGCTTACCTGAGCGATAACGGCATTGCATCGGCGATGTTCTACCCGCTTGGCCTGCATCAACAGCCTTGCTTTGCTTCGCTGGGCTACAAGGAAGGCGACTTCCCCCTGACCGAGCAGGCTTCCCACGAAGTATTGGCCCTTCCGATCAGTCACGAAATCACCGAAGAGCAGATTCGGTGCACAGCCGAGGCGATCCGGGCGTTTTCAGCATGACGAACGATTATTCGTAGGGCGAGCAACTTGCTTGCTCGCGGAATGTTTCTTTTGAAAAACCGTACGTTCAGGCACTCATTAGAAAAACCGCTCGCTCACGTTCGCGGCTAGTACATCGAATTTCAACACGCATCAGATCACGAAATGATCGGACTAACCGCCAGGGTGCATTGATTAAATGCGCGGAGTATTAAAGCTTTTCGGCGAGTATCTTCGCGATGCGCTGGGCGGCCTTGCCGTCCCACATTTCTGGCAGTTGCCCTTCCGGCAGCTTGCCTTCCACGACGTTTCGATAGGCCTGGAGAATCTTTTCGGGATCTGTGCCGACCAGCTGATTCGAGCCCATCTCTATCGTTATGGGCCTCTCGGTATTCTCGCGCATGGTGATGCACGGAACCTTCAGCACGGTAGTCTCTTCCTGGATGCCGCCAGAATCGGTCAGCACCAGCTTGGCCGATGAGGTCAGCTTGAGGAA
>SDBT01015282.1_pt1 | contig 12207 bp, 11 predicted proteins | sample 2277101 | NCBI WGS metagenome assembly SDBT01 (sample SAMN10404973, study PRJNA504765) | marine sediment metagenome | isolation source: marine sediment core GS10_PC15, 103 cmbsf | place: Arctic Ocean: Southern Knipovich Ridge | collected 2010
ACGGCATCACCCTGGAGCACTACGGTGTGCGGTTGTCCTGAGTTTCCATATCTTTACTGCAGTTCTTTGACGTGTATCGGCCATAGGTTGGTGCTCGTCTCCAAGGATGACTTTCAGGACCCAGCTGCTCGGCTGGGTTTTTTTCATACCTTTAGCCTGAATCAAAATACCAAAGCAATGACAAACGAGATCACAACAGTACGCGCGAAATTTCTGTGCGAATCCATGAAGCAAGACAGCTGGAGCAACACCGTCACCTTCAACGCAGTCTTCGGCGGCTCCGAAGAGAATGACGACTTCAACAATGCAACTCCCACCGGAACCGTGTCAATTCAAATTGCTGGCGATGTACCAGCTGCGAACTTCTTCGAGATAGGCAAGACCTACTACCTGGACTTCACAGCGGCACCAGCCCAGTAAGATAAACTCAGAGGGACGCCAGGGTTTAACCGGGCCGATCCGGCCCCATAGCAAGCAGCTACAGCATCTTGTCCAAGACCCTCCCTACCTTTGCGGGTAGGCATTTTCAAGGGCAAGGACGCGCAAGCCCTCCTGACGTGGCAACTGAACATTGGGGCGGGCTGCAGGATAGTGTAGCGGAAGCGCACGCAGGGGATCGGTCAGGCTCGACCACCGGGTAGGCCGGCCCTCTTTTTACTAACTAAACACACGACAAATGAAACCACTCACGAAACAACTCACAGTCTCACCGAAGGGCCTGGACTTCGATAACCAACCGCTCCAGGATCACACCCTGCAACCTGGCCAGCTGGTCAGTTATCGCAAGCGCCTATATGGAGTGATCAAGTGTATCAACAGAGCGGTCGAGCTGTGCGACATTGGCGGCAGAAGAGCAGCCACCGTATCGGCCAAGAACGTGCGCCTGGTGGAAAACCAACTGCGATAGCATGGAGGAGCTGGAGAAGTTTGAGTGGTACGGCCTGCGCTTCGGCAACTGGTATAACCAAAAAGATGGCGGCCTGGCCGAGGTGATCACACCGAACAACCTGGACAACTTCCTGGCTGGAGCATATGAGCCAATCACAATAACAGACGAATGGCTGAGGCGTATCGGCTTCTTAGAAAGACGCATGAAGTTCAGCATGTTCCGTGGCTTGGTGATTGAACCGCTATACGAGGAGGACCACACCAAAGGCTGGCTTGTTGCTATTGTAGAATATAACAGCGCGATCATTTCTTTCAATGAGACGAAGTGGCTTTATGTCCACCAGATTCAGGACATCATTTACAATTTGAAGCCTCAATGATTGAGAAGAAGAGGCGCCTGCACGCCCTCCTGCAGGAGAAACGGAAGCGCCAGTGCGAGGCCTCCCTGCATGAGTTTGTCCGGGACGCCTTCCCTGTTATTCACAATGGTGATAAACTTGTTGATAACTGGCACATCCAATACATTTGCGGGAAGCTGCAGCAGGCCATCGAGCGGGTCGCAAGAGGTGAGAAGCGTGCCAAGCACATCCTGATCAACGTACCGCCCAGGAGCCTGAAGAGCGAGGTGATCATTTGCATGACGGTGTGGGCCTGGATCAATACGCCCCGCATGAAGTTCATAAGCTCCAGCTACTCGAAGGACCTCAGCATCGACCACAATGTTATGGCCAGGCGGCTCATCGATTCGCACTGGTTCCAGGAGCGGTGGGGCGACAAGTTCGACATTACCAGCGACCAAAACACGAAGAGCAAATTCGACAATACCGAAGACGGATCGCGAACGTGTACGTCCACCGGTGGCACCATTATGGGCAAGGGTGGCCACGTGATCATTGTGGACGATGCGACCAACGCGAAGCAGTCCGTCAGCGAGAAGAAACGGAAGGAAGCAAACGACCACTTTGACCTGACGTTACGGACCAGGCTGGACGATCCGGAGACCGGTCTTTATATCGTGGTCATGCAGCGCCTCCATGAAATGGATCTAACTGGCCACCTCCTGAAGAAGGAGCCGGACAAGTGGCTACACATTTGCGTGCCTGCAGAGCTGACGGATGACGTCCGGCCGAAGACGCTCCGAAGCAAGTACATCGGTGGCCTCTTCTTCCCTAAGCGTTTCACCAAGTCGTTCCTGGATGGCATGCGCACCGGCCTGGGATCATACGGCTACGCCTCCCAATATCTTCAGCGTGCTGCACCGGAAGGTGGCGGTATTATCAAGGTGCGGTGGTTCGGTCGTTTCAATCTCATGGAGTTGGACAAGATCGCAGAGGAGGCTGGCGTGCCGGTGGTGTGGAATTATTTCATTGACGGAGCCTACACGGCCAAGGAGCAAAACGATCCCACCGTTATACTCTGCGCGGCCTACGTAAGGCCGAAGCTCTACATACGTTCCCGGTCCAAGGTATGGCTGGAACTGCCTGAGCTGATTAAGCATGTCCAGGAGTTTTGTCTTCGGACCGGCTACAGTCAAGGCAGCCTAATCCGGATCGAGCCAAAGGGTCCAGGGCTGTCAGCAGCCAACTCCATGCAGCGCTGGACCGATCTGAACGTGATCGTTGATAAGGCGCCCACCGTGGACAAGGTGGCCAGGGCTATAAGCATTAGCCCGTTCCTGGAAGCGATGCGCTGTCTCCTCCTGGAGGGAGAAGAGTGGATAGATGACTACCTCAATGAGCTGGGCGGCTTCCCTAAGGCTGCACACGATGACCAGGTGGACACCACCGTCATGGCGGTGAACAATGTGGAGGAGCCAACCGGCACAATTATCTCCTGGGGATAGGGTCAAATGTGTAAAAGTTCAGCAACGTATCCATTTGCGTTTTAGTTTTTTTGTACATTTACCGCAACTCGATGCGCTCTTTCCTACGAAATCTTTGGAACTTCTTGGTACACTTTCGGCTATTCCGCTGGCTCGTTAGCCCGATTGTTTTGGTGATCAGGTGGGTCGGATCAGTAAGCCGGGCAACGTGGAACGGGTTCGCCTGCATGGTCAGCAAACGGTACCGGAAGAGGTTCCTGACGAAGAGGGCCATGATCAAGAAGATCAACGGCATGGTCACAAAGCACACGTTCAAGCGGGCGCAGATCAAGGGCGGCAAAGTGAGCCTACCGATCAAGGCCATCGGCACCGGTAAGCATCGCAGATATCAAACCCAAGCCTTCAAGATACTACGGCCCACCGGGCTGAAGCGATTGGAGTACTACATAATTCCGGCAGAGTGCCAAATTGATACGAAATTAATAACCACCTAAAAACCCAAACCCATGGCCAAGTACACTAAACCCGATTACATCAAGCGCGCCATAGCGCTCGAAATAGATCAAACCGGTGACGAGACAATCGGAGACCTGAAGACATTGATCCAATCCGAAATGGAAAGCCTGGACACCTGGGACGGTGATCACTTCACGGATAAGGCTGAGGAGCCAGCTGCTGAAGAAGAGACCAATGCCGAACAAGATGAACAAACCGATACAGAGGCTACGGAAGAAACGCAGGAAGGCGAAGAGGCAGAAGCTGCCGAGGAGGCTGAGGAGCTAACCGAAGAGCAACTGGAGGAGTTGAAGAACACCAACACCGCAGCAGTGGAAGACGCCAACGCTAAGGAGCGCAAGGCATTATGTGTGGCCCTCGATATAGAGAGGGGCGGCAAGACTGCCGTGTTGGCTGAGCGTCTTCTCGGATATGAGGACCACGATGCGCAGCAGCTCGCTGCAGCACTGAAGGCCGCTGGCCTTGGAGTCGAAGAGCACAGCGCAGAGGCTGAGAAGTCACGAGCACTACGCGAGCGCAGGAACAAACTGGAAGAGCTGAAGGAAGAAGGCGTTGACGCGTTGATCAGCAGCATGAGGCTGCTAATCGCTATCGAGCAATTTGAGGATGCCCTTGGGATCGCTCAGATCGGCAAGGAGCTATGGCCAAAGAATACGGACCTTGCTGATCGCAAGAAGTCCATCGAAACACAAATCAAGGTACGGGACGCAGCTGCCAGCGCTCACGAGCTGAAGGTGCAGCAGGAGAAACTGGAGAAGAAGAACAAGAAGCGCGGACGCAAAGCTAAGGTCTCCACTATTCAGGACTGTGTCGATGCGTGCAACGAGCTGATCGTTGTCACCAAGGCAACGGAGAAGGCCTTAGCGCTTGACGGCAAAGCGAACAGGCGCTTGCTTTATGCTCAAACGATCCTGGGCCGCCTACTAAAGAACCAATACCGATAGCCCGCCCATGTTAGTGGTCGAGTTAAATGGTAGCGACTACCATATCGCCACCACCTGGGACGACCTCACGCTTCGAAAGGCGATCGCGTTGGCCAAGCTGGCCAAGAAGATGCCGGAGAAGTTGGCGGAGGCCTACAAGCAGTTAGTCGATCCGGAGGTTGCCAAGGAGGCAACGGATGCCGTCCGGGAGATCGAGAAGACCCTCACCCATAAAGAGCGCACCAAGGTCATGCCGAAGTTCTACGGTGAGGTGCTGGCCATTTGCTCAGACATCAAGAAGAAGGACCTGGACACCATGCCACACGAGTGGCGCACTGGCATCTATCAGCAATACCTGGAGCCGTTTGTTTTCGGCTGCCGTCATTATCCGCACAACTATCAATGCCAGAACCTGCCGCACTTCTTTTTCGATATGGGTCGCGTCTTCGATGAGGATGGCAAGGAGGTCAAGAAGAGCTACAAGCGTCAGCTGGTGAAGTTCTTCCTTCCGGAGAACACCAAAGGCCTCACCGGTAGCACACCAATGGGTAACGAGCAAGCCGTAGTATGGACCGAGTCTGCAGACCTGGAGCACTTCAGCAAAGAAATGGAGGCCGGCAACCTGACACACGCGGCAAACATCTGCACCGTTATCGCCAGGCCCATGGACCTCAATGGCAAGATCGAGGAGTACGATGAGAAGAAGATCCTGGCGCGAGCCGCTCACTTCCTGGACTTACCCATGTCAGTGGTGTGGGAGGTTTTTTTTTGTTTTATCGTACGTTCGATTATGTTACAAAAACGCGCCCCCATATCTTTCAAGGTGGCGACTTCAAAAGCCGCCAGGCTTCCACAGCCAGCGGCCTCGATCGGTACGGATGGTACGGTAAACTGGCTGAAGCGGCTGGCCAGATCGGTAACATTGAAGAAGTTAAGCGCATGAACATGTACGACTTCCTGGACTTCACCGCCCTGAAATCAGCGCAAGGATCATACTCCAAGGAGCTAACCAAAATCAACAAATGACAAAACTCACGAAGAAGCGATTGGAGAAGAAGCGCGACCATCACAGGACCCGCGCGGAGTTCTACGATAAGAAATCGAAGCAGCGAGAAAAGGAAGACAATCAAATAGGATTCAAATTTAATTAGCATGGCAGACCTCAGCAGCATCGTCACAAAATTTGAAGGATACAAGGACGCCATTGACGGCCTGAACTCGTTCGTCTTCTCAGACCTGAGCGACATCAATAAGCACGACAAGAAGATCTACAAGCTGCTATTTTTGACGCCTCCCGATAGCACAATGCCGGACATCCGGATACCGGAGTACGAACATTATGAGGTAGTCTTTTACGTCTTCGGCACCCACAAGATCGCAGACAGAAAAGCAGGCACAGACCTGGCCAAAGTGTGGAGCGAGTGCGGCAAGCTGGCCAAGCAAGTCCTGGAGAAGATGCGGGACGAGACCCTGAACGAGGCCAACGCTGGCCCGGAGTACGTGCAGGACGGAGTGCCGGCCCTGGTCCGTGGCCATGAGCTACACAATAGCAAGCTGGTGGGCGTCCAGGTTACAACTATTTGGAGAATACACGAGTGCTTATGATGGACGGCAGCAGACAAAACGAACAAGACGAGGAGTGGGCTGAGGCCTTCAAGTTGCTGGCTGGGATCACTGGCGGCATCGTGATGGTGGGCTTTATCGTCCTGGGCCTCATTGGTGGTCTTATTTACCTGGCAGTAAGCTAATGGCAAACGAACGACTGATATCAGTACTGAACGAGCTGGGCAAGTTCCTGGAGGTTCGTATGATCGCCACGCTAATGAAGCAAGGCCACGAGGCCACCGGCACGCTGATCCAAAGCATAGAGACCACGGTACGGACCCGCATCGGCTTCATTGAGCTGATCGAAGAGCATGTCTCTTACGGCAACTTCGTGGACCGTGGTCGCAAGAAAGGCGGGAAGAAGGTGCCCATTGAGGCCCTGGAGCGCTGGCTAAAGGTGAAGCGCTTTGAGTTCGCCTTGACCAATCCACGAGGCGCGGCCTTTGCCATACAAACGAACATCCATAAGTTCGGGATAAAGCCCAGCGGCTTCATATCGAAAACACTGAGGACCGCGGCACCGGTCATAGCCAAGGAGGTGGAGCGGGCCATAACCGTGAACCTCGATATCCTAATCGATAACCTGGCAGCTGGAGCACAGCGCCAACTAAATGCAGGACCCCGATAATGTCTATCACCATTGACGTCATACCGGCAGAGATTCAGAGCGTCAACCGTCCGCTCATATGGGAGGTCAGCACTGACCGCTTTCCAAACTCAGCGGCAGCCGTCACCTTGGTAGACTCTGAGCCAGGTGGTCCATTTATCGGCAACGCGCGTTTCGCTATTGGTGCGCACGCCTTCCTGGTGGGTGATATATTCCTGGGCACCGGCTTCGCAGTCGAGCCATTGTATAACCGCATCCATGTGGTCGTATCGGTGACGGCCACCACCATCACCACCGATATCGTTTTCCTTTTCGATGACACCGGGACCATGACCAGGCGCAACAATAACTTCCGGATCAGGGCGGACATCGGTGTATTCGACTCGGTCAATGTACCACCGGTGGCCATTGCTTCGGCAGCCATTAACGGAGTCAACACAAAATTTACTATGTCCACGCCTCACCTCCTCAGCGAGGGCGATCTGCTGGAGCTTACCGGTACAACTACCTACGATGGCCTTTACATTGTGCGCGCAGGCTTCATAGCATCGGACACGGAGGTCACGCTTGAGACGACATTCGTGGCCACTACCACCGGTGACATGCAGCACGCGCCAACGCTGGGATCGATACGCCAGCAAGTGACCGTAGAGGCTGCCGCCAACCTTTGGCGGTTCAATATAGCCGGCATGCTGGAGGCGGTGATCAGTGGCGACCTCCTTGATCTTGGAGGCTCCGGAGTGACCACACCAACGCCTAACAGTATCGCGCGCTACTTCATATTCTTTGAGGAGGAGTACGATCTAAAGCCGGCCATAGCTGAGCCGAACGAGCGAATTTTTAGCACGGTGAACTTCGGGCTTAATACAGCGGACCAGCACCGTGAGGTCCAAACCGTGGACCGTTTCCTGCTGGATGGCGTCACCAAGAAGTTCCTGACCAACTCACCGGCCAGGATGCCGAAGGAGTTCAGCGAGGAGTTTCAACTTTCCTTCATTACTGACGAGGACGAAATACAAGTGCAATTCGAGCGCTTCGATAACAATGGCGCCAGCATAGGGCTGTCCACAATACCAGTCACCACGGTGATCGATAAGCGATGCATCGTAGCGGTGAACTCGGCCATCTTCACCCTGGCCCACAGCCGTATCGATATTTGGATAAATGAGACCGGTGGCGGCACCAGGATCAGTGAGAAGAAACGCTTCGACCGTGACGACAACTGCTACAGGAAACCCATCCGTTTCCAATGGCTCAGCCGGCCCGGTGGCCATGACGCCCACACCTTTACCGGGGACTACCTGGAAACACTCAAAGGCAGGAAGACGACATACCAACGCGACCTGGGCGCAACCGTAGAGAAGCGCGAGCGCGGGACCACAGTACTCAGTTCTGCAGACCGGCCCAGCTTCCGAGTCTTCAGCGAGTTCCTGAACGATGAGCACAAGGCATGGCTCACTGAGCTGCTAAGCAGCCCGGACGTATTCCTTCAGGAAGGCGATGACCTGATACCCATTGAGATCATAAACCGATCCACCAAGCTGGACGACACCAAGAGGCTGACCCAGTTCCGGATCGATTGGCGGGAGGCTAACGAACCAAACACCCAGGGCAACTAATGGCCAAGCAAGTCGAGCTATTCATTGGAGACGAGCAGGTGGATGTGTACGACTCCAAGAGCCTGAAGATGGCCGTCACTTATTCCATCGCTGAACTGAACAAGATCGACCGGGCCACAGGAACCATATCCAAGACGGTGACGCTGCCAGCAACCCACAACAACCGCAAGGTCTTCGGCTTCACCGAGGACGTCAACTCAGTGGAGGGCCTGGACCAAAGGACCAAGCCAGGCGTCCGCGTATTGATCAACGGCACCAACGTGCTGGACGGGTCCATGAAGATCAGCGAGGTGATCCTGGACGGCAAGAACAATGCCATCGAATACAAGGTGGTGCTCATCGGAAACAATGGAGCGTGGAAGTCGGACCTCGATGGCCTCAGTCTCCGGGACCTGGACCTGAGTGATCAGGACCATCTTTGGGATAAGGCTGCAATAGATCTATCAGAGACCGTCAACCCGGGGCGCGATTATGTTTATCCGGTCGCATCATATGGCGCCTTCGATCCGAACATAAATTTTGAGGTAGATGACTTCACGATCCTGGGGGGCAATGCGGTAGAGGTAACGCTTGACGGGGCGCCTGACATATCGTGGGTAACACAAGGGATATACTTCCGCCTCGGTGGCATGAACCAAGACGAGAAGAACATCAAATATTTGGTACTGAGTGCCACGCCTACCATTATCACAGCCATCGCAACGACTAACTTGCCAGGGTTCGCAACGAGTGAAATCAATTCGGACGGAGTGATGAACATTGTCCGCGCTGGATCGGTACAGCTGACCAGCAGATATCCGGCCATGAACATCAAGAGAATACTGGAGCGCATTTTCCTGGAGGCAGAATACACCATTGCGAGCGACTTCTTTGACACCGGTTTCTTCAAAGCTCTTTACTTGCCATTCACTCAAAAGGTCTTTACTCATGCCGAGGGCTTTGCCGACAATCAACAATACAGGGCCGGGATGGCGTCCGATTTGACGCTCACCACATCGGCAGCGGAGACAAGGATTCCGCTTAGCGTGGATTCAGGTGGCGAGTTCTTTGACACCGGTAGCAACTGGAACACGACCACCTTCGGGTATGTGGCCACAGAGAATGTTCGCCAACGCTTCAGGGTGGAAATATTGTACACCAATGCGTTGCCGTCATTCCCCTTCTTGCGTATTCGCCAGAACGGGCAGGTGGTAGTAAAAAAGAACCTGAAGGACGGAACCGATGTGCTGGACGTTCTTGAAACCCCTTACCTGGATATATCGGTCGGGGACCTGATTGAGGTAACCGTGCAAAATATTTTGGTGGCCAATGTGACCAATACCTTCGTGGTAAAATCTGCCAACACGCGCTTTTATAACACCACGCTGGACGAGATCATTGAGGGCAGCACGGTGCAGCTGGCCCCTAATCTGCCTGACATGTCACAGATTGATTTTATCAAGGGCGTCAAGCATCTGTTCAATCTTTACTTTGCGACCGATGTGGCAAAGAGGGAGGTGGTCATTGAGCCGCGGGATGACTTCTTCCAGGAAGACAAGCCGCTGAACTGGACCGACAAGGTGGACCACTCTGTTCCGATCATGCAGAAGTTTCTCGGCTCTAATCTGGCAGAGACCAATACGCTGAAATTTCTGGCTGGTAAGGATGGCGTTATTGCCCTGATCAACGAGCGGGAGGGTATAGACTTCGGGGCAGCTGAGATAAATATAGCTAACAAGTTCACCTCCAAAAAAGACAAGGCCATTGCCAATAAGGTTTTCAGCGCCACGGTCATGGGCCTCCAGGGGTCCATCGGCTTCGTGACTACACCGTTGCCCAGGTTGTGGGAGAAATACGAGTTCGATCCCAAGTGGAACACCGACCACATCCCGCGGGTCCTTTTCTACGATGGCGTGCAAAACATGGGCCCCAACGAGCAGTGGATATGGGAGAACACCGTCCGTACCGATTGGCCATCCTTTTACTCATTCAATAATTTGAAAGATAACAGCAGCACTTTGCTCTTCAATGACACCCTGCGCAGCAATGGGCTGGCCCAGCGCTTCTATCGTAACACCTTTAAGCAAGTGGACGAGGGTCGCCAAATGATCGCGTGGATTAATCTGACCGAGGTAGATATTGCCAACCTGGACTTCAGGCGCGTGCTCTTCATTGAGCTGGAGGCCAAAGGGACTTACTGGCAGCTGGAGAAGGTGAGCAACTACAACCCATTGAGTGACAAACCGACCAGGTGCGAGTTCCTGTCCACCGTGGAAACGGTTGACCCGGCACCGGTCTCAGTCATTGCCGAAGGTAATCCGGAGCAACCTGGGGACGATAACGTGGACATGGACCCAGGATTTACGCCTGAGCCTAAAAACTTCCCAGGACCCGCGGAGTCTATTCCACAATTCGACACCACCGGCAACCTGATCAACAAAGCCGCAGGCAATAAGTCAAACGTGGAGGACGCTATGATCTTTGGCGTGGGCCTGGAGGCAAGCGCACCCAATCAGATCGTGATAGGAAAATTTAACCTACCGGATGACCTGGCGCAAATGATCATAGGCGGAGGCGACCCGCTGAACCTTTCCAACCTTTTGGTCGTAGATGGCGAAGGCAATTTGCTGGGCGGTGGCCAGGCGTTGCTAACTGAGATCGATGGGATCAGCATGCCAATGATGTATGACGATGGTGACGACAACGCTCAGGAAATGAAAACAGACTACTAATGGCGGACAAGGTTGTAGGCTTTTCGATTCAGATAAAAGGCACACCGCAGCAGCAGCGTGACATTGAGAAGCTGGAGCGTGCGGTTTCTGTCCTTGCTCAGCGTAGGCTGGTCCTGAATCGTAACGAGCGCCAGGGTAACATTACCACCACCCAGGCCGCCAAGGTCCGGGCGACCCTTAACCTGAGACTACAGCAGCAGCGCAACCGTCTCCGGGACCTGAATAGGGAAGTGCTGAAGAACAACAATGCGCTCCGGAAGAACTCCGGGTTCGTTCAAGGAGTCAGCCAAGGTATTGCTGGCTTCGCTGGACCGGTAGGCGCTGCACTTATCGGCTTCGGTGCGATCACCAAAGTGGTGGGCGGAGCTGTCACGATCTTCCGGGACTTCCAAAAAGCCAACAGCAACCTGGCCGCAGTCCTTGGCAAGCAACGCAGCGAGATCGGTGCGTTGACCGAAGACTCTAAGCGCCTTGGCGCATCCACTGCCTTCACAGCTACAGAGGTGGCCGGCCTGCAGACGGAGTTCGCTAAGCTCGGTTTCACTGAGCGCCAAATACTGGCCACCACTGAGGCCACACTCGACCTGGCCGCAGCTGCCAACACTGACCTGGCTAACGCGGCAGCCATTGCCGGTACGACAGTGAAGGCCTTCGGCCTGACTGCTGAAGATACTCAGCGAGTCGTGGACGTTATGGCTAAGAGCTTCAGTAGCTCAGCCCTGGACATCGAGAAGTTCCAGGAAAGCATGAAGGTTGCAGCTCCTGCAGCTAAGGCAGTGGGCCAAACCGTTGAAGAAACAACCGCACAGCTGGGCACCCTGGCAAATGCTGGGATCAGTGGATCACTGGCAGGCACCGCACTCCGCAGGACCTTCATAGAGCTGAACAAGGCAGGCATCGATCTGGATGACGCACTGGAGAAGGTTCGCAACTCACAGGACAAACTTGGTGCCGCCACAGCGTTGGTAGGCGCTCGCGCTTCCACGGCCTTCTTGGTTCTTGCCGAAGGCACCAAGCAGACTACAGAGCTGGAGAAAGCCCTCAATAGCGCAGCAGGCACCGCCCAAATGATGGCCGACACGCAACTGGATAACCTGGACGGTGCGCTCACCAAGCTCACCAGCGCGTGGGAGGGCTTCATTCTAAGTATCGAAGACGGTGAGGGCGCCATTGGCTCAGCACTGCAAAGCATCACAGAAGACACCACCTCCTTCCTGAGTACTTTCACCGCGCTGAGCGAGCTGGATTTTGATGACCTGGAAGGGTCTATTAAGCAACTGGCCGGAGCACTCAGCGGAGTGGTGCCAGGCGTTGAAGATATTGTCAAGGACATCGAACGCATAGAGGCCAGGCGTGCAAAGGACTCCAGGCGAAGAGCTGAGGACTTCCTGACGCTGGACGCTGAGGTAGCTCTTCAGGTGATCAACAATGTGAACAAGCGACTGCAGGCTGACACAGCTGCGCAGAAGAAGGCGTCAGGTGAGGAGCGTTTTAATTTACAGAGGAGGATCAACAA
>SDBT01015283.1_pt1 | contig 12206 bp, 16 predicted proteins | sample 2277101 | NCBI WGS metagenome assembly SDBT01 (sample SAMN10404973, study PRJNA504765) | marine sediment metagenome | isolation source: marine sediment core GS10_PC15, 103 cmbsf | place: Arctic Ocean: Southern Knipovich Ridge | collected 2010
TTCTGGCCTTACGTATGGATTCAAGCAAGGTGAGGATCTTACTGAGGATAGAGTAGCATTGTTCGATATGTTCTATGCCGGATACTGTGCTATTGAGGTAGACCATACCAAAGACGAAGGTGGGACTGATTTACTACCTTCAGAAGAAGAGATAGGTAAACGCAGAAGTCTCATTGATAAAACTAAGGATAAGTTCAAGAAAAAGAAAGCTAGAGACGCAGAAGAAGCCGAGAAGAACCTAGCTAAGAACCAACCACCCCCGGAAGCAGCTTACTCTACTAACGAAAAGACTTACTTTAGACGTTGGGATCCAATGAACGTCCCTCTTGATTGGAGAGCTGAGAGAATTAAAGACCGTAGGTATAATCTTAAAAAGATATTCTTCTCTAAGGCAGAGTTTGACGCTAAGTACCCTAGTTTCGCTAGTAAGGTTATGCCAGCAGACAGTGATGACTTTCAATTCTCTAAACACGACTCACTCTTACACTCAAGACAAGTCAAGTTATATGAGTTTCAGGTTAGGATGAAGAACAACCAATATTGGACTATTCTTCTAAGCCCTTCGCTTAAGAACGAAGAGATAGATATGTTCAAACGCCCCTATACGACTAATGGATTCAATATGAAGATAGGGACACTACACAAATACGGTAAACTCTACCCTGTATCTCTCGCTCAGATAAATAAGACTATGAGTGATGAGCTTAATGAATATATTAAGTTTATGAAGAAAGTAGCGGAGAAGAACATACCTAAGAGGATAATAGATAGTAATAGAGTCAAGACTGATGCTATAACTGCTTTAAACAGCGATGTAATCAATGACGTAGTCTCGGTGAAGGGTTCTACAGCCGGAGCAGTCATAGAAGCACCTCACACTCATCTTTCAGTAGAGAACAAAGAACTCATAGCTTTATTCCAAGAGCAGAAGAATAAACTCTGGAGTGTATCAGAACCTCGTATCGCAGGGAGAGCTAGTGCTAAGTTTATGGGTGAACTAGCTATACAAGAGGCAGGCTTTCAAGCTAAACAGATAGATATTCAAGAAGGGCTTAGAGCTTTAATCGAACAGGAACTAGAAACCCTTAAAGACATCATCGCTACATTCTGGGATATGCCAGTATTCCTTAAGATAACTGGAAAAGATAAACCTGATTGGTATGAGCCTAGATTGATAGAAGACCCCAACAATCCCGGTAGACAGATAGTAGAGAACCCTCTATCTGACTTATTAACAGGAGATTACTTCATAACAGTAGACATCTCATCAGCTCTCAGACCTAACAAAGAAAGAAAACGAGCCGAGACTATAGAATTTCTTAAACTATTGATGACTCCGGGAGTATTTCAGTTTATGCAGTTAAGTGGAAAGATGCTTAACTTTGATGAGGTAGCTAAGATAGCTAAAGACTTCGGTTTCTCACCAGAGACACTATTCTTACCTGCTCCGCAGGTTCCGGGAGCCCCAGAGACAGCCCCGGCTCCAATAGTAGCTCCGGGAGGTGCAAGTGTTTAACTATCATTGTATAGAGTGTGGGTGGAAGAAATATCCAAAATACGAAAGGATGATATGCCCTCAATGTGGGGGTGATTTAAGAGGCAAAGCTCCCAGCATAAGTACATCAGATACTTTCGGGATAATGAAATCATTCACAGATGAGAGAACAGGTAAAGAGATCACTACTTACAAGAAGTGGGAGAAGGCAGGTTACAGAGATAAAGTAAATACTAATAATCACACGCTTAATGAACAGGTTAAAGAAGGAGTCAAAAAGCGTAAATATAGAGGGGATAGAAAACTAGAAAACAGTAGTTTACCGATTTAAAAGGAGGAATTATGGCACCTGAAAAGAAAAAAGCAAAGTGTAAGTATACAGTATCAAGTATCGAATGTTTTGTTGGCAAGCAAGGCAATCTTGCAACTAGAGAAGAGAAACTAGCCGCCGCTTATGAGGCTATGACTGAAGGTAAGAAAGTAATAGATAAAATCAACTGGAAAGGATTGAACTACTACATACTAGAGGGATAAATGCCAGCTAGAACCGCAGCTCAACAAAGACTATTCGGACTTGCTCGTAAAATACAAAAAGGACAAGTCCCACTTACAGCTAACTCTCCGGCTGCTGACATAGCGGAGAAGGTATCACCTAAGACGATTAAAGACTTTGCTGAGACTAAACGTAAAGGTTTGAGAGAGAGGATAGAAAGAAGGAAAGTGAGGTAATTATGCCTAGTGATTTAAGAAAAAAGATTGCTGGACTTCCTGTTAAAGCTCAAGAAAGACATAAGAAACGAGTCAAGAAAATTCGTACTATTGTCAAGGCAGGTCAGGAGGATTTCAATGCCAGCAAAACGTAAACCGAAACCAAGGAAACCATACTAAACAATGGCAGTTCTCAAAATAACCGATCCTAAAGTATTTGAGAAACTTGGTAAGCCTTTCCCTGCATTTGCTGGGAAACTTGAAGGACGGATAGTTCAGAGAGAAGTTAAAAAACCTGTTGCTATAGAACCTTTAAAAGAGAAGCCTAAAGAAAAAGTTTCGAGAGAATCGCCAAATATTATTGCACCAGCGATTATACCTTCTAGTCAGCAAGTCAAGCCTCAGTTAGATCAGAGGTTAGCAGAGAGGCCAGTTATGAGTCAGCCAGAAGTAAGACCAGAGGTAACTCAACCTTCTGAAAGTTTTAGAAGTGTAGATAGTCTAATACCAAGACCTGATGTTGCTTCACAAGAAGAATTATTTTTTAACAATTTATCGCTTGAAGAGAAATTTGCATTAAGAGAAATACTCCGGCCTACAACCGGGGCAAGAGTGAATAGACGATGAGTATACTAACTCTACGCTATAAGCGTGGTTAAAGAAAAAAGGAGATGTTATGGAAGCAGAGGCTAAAACAGAGGTTGTTGAGAAAGTAGACGAGAACCAAAAGATGGATGATGTTCTTGATAACTTTGAGAAGGAAACTCAGGAGTCTACCTCAGACTCGAAAGAAACCACAGGTAAGGAAACAGTAGAAACCAAGGAATCCGAGGGGACTGACCTCGATAAAAAGAGCGATTCCAAGGAAGAAACTGAGGATATACCGAAGGAGTTCCACAAGAATCCAGCTTGGCAGAGAATCTTAAAAGAAAGAGACGAAGCCAAATCTAAACTTACGGAACTTGAGACTAAAGGCTCAATATCAGATGAGGATAGGAAGATTTTGGATGATGCCAAGACTATCACTACATCAAGAGAAGGCATTGAGACCTTGATGAGAGCACAAGGGTTTAAGGACGAGGCAATCAGTAAAAGATTGTCTGAAGCCGGATTTGATGTAGGTAGCCCGGAAGGTGATATTTCGTTGATTTGTAAAGAACTTGATATGGACGAGAAGGCTCTTAAACCAGCCCAACGTAACGATATTGAAGACTTTTCAAAGATAGCGAGGATTATCTTTAAGGACGCTATGGGTAAGACATTATCTCAAGAGTTAAAACCAATTCAAGAACACATCGGCAAACAAACTCAGAAAGAATCAGCGAATACGATAACTGATAGTATGCAAGCCACCGTAAAGGAAGATGGAATATTGGATTGGGATAAGGATGTAGAGCCGGAACTGAATAAGTTCTTAGACGCTAATCCTGAAGCAACTCAAGAGTCAGTTCTTGCTCACTTCAAAGAATTAAACCACAAGCTCACAGTGGGTAGACTAAAGACAAGTAAGAAGCAGGAAGTCCGAGACGTCAAGAAAAATGAATTGCGTCAGAACGGAAAAGGTCAGTTGAATTTACAGCAAGTCCCTAAAAAGACAGGTAACTTTCATCAAGACGCAGACGCACTACTAGACCACATCGGAGCTTCCGATTAAAAGGAGTAGACAATGGCAACAAACATAAGTTATGCCACCGCTGATACCGCATTAGAGGCGTTAGTTCTACATACCTTACCAGATTTCGGAGAACACGGAGACGGAATAATCAACAACAACTTTCTCTTTTCAATGTTCAAAGCCTTGGATAAATCCAAAGGTCAGAACGGAAAGAGATTTAGAGTTGTTGAAGGTGGTTTAGAAATATGGAAGGGTATCACTAAGAGTAAGAACAGCAACTTTAAGTGGCAAAGCAAAACAGATTCAATGAACGCCAATCTCCAAGACCCTACAGCGAGAGCAAGGTATGCTTGGAAGACGTTCACTGGTTCGGTGGCAATTAGTAAGCTTGATGAGGCTTCAAATAAGGGCAGAGCAATGATGAAGAATTTTGCCCAGACTTTGAGAGACCAAGCTGAGACCACAATTCCTAACGAATTTAACTCAGCTTTTTGGAACACTTCTCCGGCAAGTGATGAACCGGAAAGCATCCCTAGTATAATCTCTTCCACTCCGACTACTGGAACTATCGGTGGATTGAATAGAGCTGGTAATCAATACAACCAAAATGGTGTTGATAATACTACTTATTCAGACATTGGTTCTGAAGCTGGACTAGCTGCTCTAAAGCTAAACCAAATTCGGAGAGCAATCGGTTCTGGTGGAAAAGATATGGTTGATATTATCATCATGGGAGATACTAACTTTGCAGGTTTGATGGCTTTCCTTCAGACTCAAAGACGGTATCGTCCTGATGACAGATTGGCTCAAATGGATTTCGATACTATTATGTTGGGTAAAACCACGATTAGTTTTGAAAATAGTGTTGTTTCTGGTGGTGAGAACGTTATTGACGCTTCTTCTATCTACGGAATCAACTCTAACCACATGAGTCTTGACGTACTTAAGGATGGTAATTTCATTTGGAATCCAGAAGGATTTGAAAGGGTTGGCGAGAAATTGATCAAAGCACTTTACTTCTGGGTATTTACTAACTTAACAACCAATTTACCGAAGTCTCACTTTGTGATGACTGACGTATCAACCACATAAGGAGGATAAAGATGAGAAAAAGATTATTCATTTCATTTCTTTTCATCGCTTTCCTTCTTGTTGGGGGAGTAGCGTTTGCTGGTGGAATAGACCAGCTCGGTCAAGGTGGGTTTCCTAGTGATGCCCACATAATCTATAGGTTTGTAAGGAACGCAGGCAATGCCGAACTAGCTGCGGACACTCTAGCTACTTGGGATTTATCCGAAGATGACGGAGTTACAATCACCACTTCTACGATTTCTGGTGATAGTGCTGTTGCTGGTATCTTGAAAAAAGCTATTGCAGCTCAAGCAACTTCCGGTAACACCGCAGCTGAGGATATTGGTAAAGCTAACTGGGGTTTACTACAGACTTATGGATTATCACAGGTTAACAACGCAGCAGGATTTACACCAAATGCAGGGGATGCTTTTAGTTGTTCGACTACCGCAGGTGAAGCCGCTCCTTATTCTGTAGGGGGTTTAGGTGCAACTGCTAACCAGCAAGGAATGGCAGGTTTCTATTATGATTCTGCAACTTCTGGTGAGGACGATGTAGAAGTTTTTCTCGTGCTAGACTAGATTATCCGGGGGGCGTAAAAACCCCCCTGTTTTTATTATGAAAAAACTTTTAATATTATTATTTTTTATTCCATTAACTTTACTTGCAGACGAGTTTAGATTTCCCTTTTCACCTTACCCTAAAGAAATCCAAGCTAAGTTTGCTGAGTATGATAAAAAATTAGATTTAACCGGAAACGATAGAACAAAAGAATCGTGGGGATTCATAGAAAGTAAGGGAACAAGTTTTATAATCTACACTTACAGAACCGCTACTGATGAAGAATTAGATATTATAATGGATATAGTAAGGAGTATAAATGAGTAAAACTACCGTAGACGATTTAGTAGATGACATCAAGGTGTTGTCTGACTACAATATTTCAGACACCGCTCTTGATACTTTAATAATCAAAGCGATCAATTTCGGGTTAAAGAGATTAAAGCAATGGTTCTTAGACGAAGGACTCTATCGTCAAATCACAGGACAGACCACTCTTAAAACTGTTGCTCTCCAAGAGTTTATTGATATATCTTCTGTCCCGGCAGACTTGGATATGACTGTTGTTTTGACTGAGAGAGTGAATGATACTTTTATACCAATAATTTCATATACTAGGTATAAAGAAATCACTCCTGACCCTACAGCTTACTCAGCCTCTACTCCTGACGCAGCAGCTATATTTAATGATAGGCTTTTCTTAACACCTACACCAAGCGAGATTCTTACAATTCATTTCGGTTATGTAAAGTTAATCACTAAAGTAATCTCAGGCAACACGCTTCCTTTTGATGATAAGTATGATGAGTTATTAGTTGCGATAGGAATTGAATATCTAGTTAAGTTCTTAGATAGAAATAACGCAGTAGCCCTGGCTAGTACCAAAAGGGATGTTAATGATTTATACGATACTTTAATAGTTAGAGCTGCTAAGAATGTAGGCTTAAGGCAAGGTTCGGCTTCAAGGAGAGGAGAGATACCGTTCTTCTCACCAAGGAGAGTAGTTTGAACCCAGACATAGTTAAGAAAATCATACGTTGTTTACTTATAGCACTTATCTTTATTCCGACTATTAGAATAATCGGGATAGATGACAGAGTAGCCCAACAGATGATAGTTATGTTAGCTGCGATAGTGATATTCAGCTTTTTGTTAAAGAATATATGGATTTCTCTTTTCGTAGGTTGGACAATACTTTTATATTCTTATTTTAAATTCTATACAGGACAGGTTTACGTTACTAATATCTTTGTCGGATTAGTCTTATTTTACTTAGTTAAAGTGTCGTTTAAGAAGGAACACATACCGTTCTTTATCAACGGAGTCTTATGGTTTACTATACTGAATATTTTTTATATGTCACTCCAGTCAGTAGGGTTTGATTTTTACTTTGCTCAGAAAGGAGTTCTATGGGGGATAGGTTCTTTGCCTTCTATTGCGAATATGAATTTATATGGATTTATGGGTAATTATTGGGCTTTAGGTTCACTCTTAGCTCTCACAATACCCCTAATTGCCTCAAGAGAAGGCCTTACAGCGAAGATAGGGGCTTTAACCCTATTCTTCCCACTATATTTATGTAACGTAAGTCTATGCCTCTTAATGGCGATAGTCGGATTACTATTTGTTTGGTGGTTTAAGCTACCTAAGATAGTCTGGGGTGTTACTTTGATTGCTTTAATCGTAGGTGGGGGACTGTATCTCGCTAAAGTAGACAGACCAGAGTTCAGTATCAGAGGTAAGGTGTGGAAACAGGCTCTCAGAGACGCTTCTAACCACCCTATAGCTGGTTGTGGACTGGATTCGTTCAGAAACGAGACTAAGAACAAACCATATAAATATATGCAACGGATGAAGGAGTCAGGTAATCAAAAGTGGATAGAAGTATGGGATAATCCGCATAATCTCTATGTTTCGTTATTTTTAGAGTTTTCTTTAGTAGGATTGTTCATATTTTGCGGATATATGAGGGGATTGGTCTTTAAGTATCTAAGAGCGATAAAAAGCCCTCAAGTTATAGGATTAACAGGTTTCGTTATAGTGTTTTTAGGGGTTAGTTTTGGTCATCATCCACTGTTTCTTGCTCGGTTTGTTCCAATACTAATCCCGGCTTTCAGTATGTATGAAATTGCTACGAGTTAATTATGGCTGACTTTTACACGAAATTCGACGGAAATATTGATCGTAGGTCACCTCCCAACGAAGGAGAGCCTAACAGCCCTACATTACGAGAGAACTGGCTCTCTAGGGACGGTATTCTTCGTAAGCCTAGAGGCACGACCAGAGCGGTAACTGATATACTAGACGACAAGCCTCGTTGGATGGCTCGTTATTACACCGTAGAGACAGGTCAGAGGTCTCCTAAGACCTTTATATACACTCAGGACGGTCAGTTATGGGTTATGAACGACCAAGCCAAGACTGCTACTGTTGTGAAAAACCTTCTTAACACTAACGCTTATCCTAAGCACGTTCTTTTTAAAACCGCTAATCAGACTAAAATGTTTCTAGTAGACGGCAAAAATCTATACGAGTATGACGGAAACAACGATAATAATTGGGATTTAGTAGAGATACTTGATGCGAATGGAAACACTATAGACCCAATAGATTTAATTGAACACAAAGACAGGTTGATTTTAGTATCAGAGACTACTCTGTATGTATCTAAGAATCTCGCACCTACAGTATTTGATGACCCAAATGACAGTCTTGCAATAATCGTAGGTTCAGCGAGGGGTAGAAACCTAGCTGTAGGAACGCTAGAGGATAAGTTATATATATTCAACACAGAGGGAATATTCGTTTTATCCGGTGATGTTATTAGTGCTTTAGCTATTACTTTTGAGGTGAGACTAGTAGATGAAAGAAAAATCATAGCAGGACGTTCACTGGCTAAAGTAGAGAAGGCTTTTAACTTTATGGCTGACGACTATGAGATATGGTCTTGGGATGGAATTAACGCACAGATGTTATCTTATAGTTTCAAACTTAAAGACTTTGTATTCACAGAAAGAGATATGCTCGATAAGATGGTTGCTGAGTATTTCAATAATTACTATATGCTTTCGATAGTAGAAGGTGGAGCGACTGAGCCTAACTTTGAAGTATGGTGGGATGCTTTTGAGAATAAGATTGATGTAGTCAAGGGAAGGAATGTTTCTTGTTATATGAAAACTGACCCTACGTTAGAAGCAAGTTATCTTCAAATAGGCAGGTCTGACCAGAATTTTATAATGAATACCGAAGATACTCTAAGCTTTGACGGTGTTGCGATAGCGACTAGGTTTAGGAGTAGAAATCTCACAGTAAGTAAAGGTGAGAATGTAAGGTTCACCGCTTTTTATCCTGAGCTATCTCCTAGTGGTGGAGATGCGAATTTTATTACCATTAAGTATTTATTAAATAGTAGACTCTCTCAACCCGGTGTTAATGATAATTTCGTAAAACAGAATTTAAAAGGTGAAAACATAGGATTGAGTTTTATTGAGATAGTCAATCAGACAAGTTTCTCAGGACAGTTAAGACCTAAAATAAATTATGCAAGGGGAGAGAGTATTGCTTTTGAAATAGAGGACTCTACTCTCAATTTAGATATTAAGTTGCTTGGAATGGGAATTGATTTCACCAAGAAAAGTAAAGTCAAAGGAAAAACTGTAGGAGCGTAAAAAATGAAAAAGTTACTATTGGTATTAGGTCTTTTAATAATTCCCTTAACGTTAAATGCACAGATAACCACGCAAAGTTATTTATCTCCCGACGGGGTCACAGTAGAAAAATTGGACAGCAACAGAGTTATCCTTACTAATGCCGCTAATAGTATTGATGGTAGTCTAATCCAAGATGATTCTATTACTACAACTCAGTTAGATGATAACGCTAATCCTGAAAATCGTTGGAATGAAGGCTTTAATGACTTTGTATTCAGCGGTTTATTACCAGTAACCTCAGTTAATTTATCAACCACTACTCCTTCAGGTGTTGCTTATGTAGAGGGGGTAAGGGTTGTAAAAGATGCAACAGCAAAGACCTATACAGCCTCTAAAGACACTTATGTTGATTTATCAAAAACAGGTGTTTACACTTATAATGAGGTTACGTTAAATGCTTCTGAGCCATCAGTAACAGCAAATTCTATAAGATTATTTCAGGTAGTAACTGACTCTGATAATGTAACAATAATCAGTGATGATAGAGTTACTACTATTACATTAGCCGCTGGTTCTGCTAATTCAATAGCGGATACTGATTGAGATACGCAAATACAGACTGAGAAAAACACAGATGAGGATATACTTAGATTTAGTTTAGGAGATGATACTTTAACGTCTGCAAGAGAAGTTTTAACTATCCAAGCCATTGACGCTAATGATGTTAAATTAGAACCAACTACAGATGATGATGTTGACTTAGGTAGTTCTTCAAAAGAGTTCAAAGATTTATATGTAGACGGAACTGCTAACCTAGATGCTATTACATCAGGTGGAATTACTAATACTGGAGCTATTACAACTACAGGCACGGCTACTTTTAATGAAACTGCTAATGCTACTGTAGCTTTGGTAGACAATGGTGGCACAGGACACGGATTACAGATAACCCAAAATGCGTCTTTAGCATCAGATAAACACGCTCTGTTTGTATATACTAATTCAGTGCAATCAACTGATAATCTTGTAACATTTCATATTGACGGAACTGCTGGCAATGCAGTGCTTGAGACTATTCAAGATGGAACAGGCCCTGCGATAACCGTAGTCCATACTGGTGCTTCTGGGCCTAGTCTTCTGCTAGCATTGTCTGGTAGTGGAAAATTTATTGATACTGATTCAGGCGGTAGTACATCTGCTCATCTAAGTAACGCTGGTGTATGGACAGATGAGGTTGCGACTATACCCAATAAAGAATTAGAGATTGTAGGTTTTATAGATAAACTTAAAACTCTCAAGTTGTATGAATACCAAAAAGACATCGAGGTCTATGGTAAGCACGAAATTGAAATACTTGGTTCGGCAGAGGATTTAACTGGAGATGAAACCAAATATAAAGACAAGGCAGTTTTTAGAAAGAACGGGAAGGTTTATAAAATAGAAAACGGTAAGAAACACCAAGTTACCAAACAACACCCTATGGGGCAGAAGAACCCCAATGCAAGAACTTATAAGGGAATAGTATTACTCGACCCCACTACACCCGATGAGTTAATAGCTAGAGAATTAGACGGTTCAGTAGCAGGTAGGTCAGCTAATGACGGGGTAGATTTCTTACTTGCGGTATGTAAAGAACTTATTTTGCGGATAGAAGCATTGGAGACTCCATAAATGGAACGCTCTCCCAAAAGAAGTGCAGATAAAGATACCAACGACATCTTTGATTTTATCTTTCAAAACTCTATGGGCAATCCGATTATCTTTACTGCAACACCGACTTTAGCACAGATGAAAGCAAATACTTGGGGAAAAGTAAGCGGAGAGAATACAAAAATATACATTAGGTTCGCTGATAGTTCTGGAATAATCTTAACCGGAGTTGAATTGACGTGAATGATGTTGTAGAGTTTGTATGGAATAACCATAATGGGATAAGAGAAGGAATGAAACTAGAACAACTTGAAAACTTTTTAACTATTATGTCAGATAGAATAATAGTAATGAGAAATAAAGAAGGTAATATAAATTGTATTGGTTCTTATTATAAATTATTATTTAAAACATTTAAAAATATTGGGAAGGGATTATTAGACCCTAATAAAGAAGATGTTAGCAAAGTTTGTTTAAAAGAAAATGGAAGGTATATTTATTTTTTCCTCGTAATAAGTAAAAGTATGAAAGTCACAAAAGAGGCAATAAGAAAAGTTATAGCTAAAGAAAGGCCTATCAAGATAGGTTGGCATTATCCAGATATGAATAGATGGCATGAATACAACCAATAATAAATTTATAAGGAGAATAAAATGGTAAAACTTTTTTTTAAACATTTAATGTCCTGTAAACATAGCCCAACATATTGTTATATTGGAAAAGTTAAATGTAAAAAAGGAATAACAGGACTAATCATAGCAGGAAGTATTGCTGCTGCAGGAGCAATAGCAGGTGGGACTATAGCAGCGGTGGGGGCAGGTAAGGCAGCTAAAACCCAAGCACAGGCTCAACAAGATGCTTTAGAGTCACAAGAACGAGCAGCAGCAAAAGAAGCTGAGGCAAGAGGTGGGGCTGCTGATTTACAGAAAACGGCTGCCGCAGAAAGAAAGGCTGCATTAGAAGGCATTAAACTACCCACTTTATTAGAGACTCCTTCAGGACAAGAATTAAAAGGGACTTTACAAGAAAGAATAGCAGGACGTGGTATATCACAAATAGACGTAGGAGAAGGAACGGCAGCATTTGCAGCACAACGCAGAGCAGACTTAGTAAGAGAGAAGGCAGCTATAGGAGCTTCGGCTTCAGCAAGGGGATTGGGTAGGTCTACCATTCCGATAGGGCTAGAGGCTCAAGCAGGACAAGCAGCAAGCAGAGATATATTCTCAACCACAGCCACACTACAAAGACAGAACAAGATATTAGAAGCTGAACAGATAGTAGACTCTTTAAATAAATTTCAATCTTTAACTAACCAAGAATTAAACAGTCAACAGAAGGCACAATTATTTGAAGCAGAAAAGGTCTTAGCTGAGGAGTCAGGACAAATAGATATAGCTAATACGTTAGCCGGAAATGCTACTATCGAAAGACAGAATCAATTTGGTATATCACGAAC
>SDBT01015284.1_pt1 | contig 12206 bp, 7 predicted proteins | sample 2277101 | NCBI WGS metagenome assembly SDBT01 (sample SAMN10404973, study PRJNA504765) | marine sediment metagenome | isolation source: marine sediment core GS10_PC15, 103 cmbsf | place: Arctic Ocean: Southern Knipovich Ridge | collected 2010
CAAATTTCACATAGGTGACTGTTTTAAATGCATTCTTGCAGCTATTTGCTATTATTGCAAATGTGTCTGAGGATGGTGTGTCTTTTAAAGCCAGGGCCATCGTAAAATCTTTTCTTCGCCAACACCTTAAGACAAACTTGATCAATAAGTACCTGGTAGAGTTCGACCATTACCTGGAGATTCACCATCCCCATCTCTTTGGAGGAGGAGTTTCAGCCTCTGGTCAGACCTTATCGGATTCTGATAAATTGAAGCGGATTGCTGCTGAAATAAACAGGAGCCTTCTTCAACGCGAGAAATTCATCGTTTTTTTGCGTCTTGTTGAGTTTATCAACGAAGACGATGTGATGACCCAAAAGGAACTGGCCTTTATAAAAATAGTGGCTGACACATTCAATATTTCCAGGTCGGAGCATGACAATACGAAAGCTTTTGTGTTAAACGCCTGCGAAGATATTGAGAAGGACAAAATCCTGATTATTGACAATAAGAGAACGCCTTTTATCAGCGGAATCAGACATATAAATGAGGATGAGTTAGAAGGAAGGATTGCCATATTGCATCATGCCAGCACTGATACATTTGTATTCCGTTACCTGGGGAATATGAATCTATTCCTGAATAGTCACAACATTATCCCTGAAAAATTCGAGTTGCTGGAACAGGGATCCCTGATAAACGGGGCTAAAATCAATCCAATTTATTACAGTGATGTATCAAGAAAATTCCATGTCAGGGAGGAAACTTCCAAGATCTTTTTTGTGGCAGAGAATATTGAATACACCTTTAAAAACAGCACTAAAGGGATCAAAAGATTTAGTTTCAGCAAAGAGTCGGGCAACCTGATAGGGATCATGGGTGGTAGTGGCGCCGGCAAATCAACCCTGCTCAATATCCTTAGTGGAAAACTCAAACCACAACAGGGCCGGATTACTATAAATGGCATTGACATTCACGGTGAAAAGCGGAAGATTGAGGGGATCATCGGGTTTGTGCCGCAGGATGATCTATTGATGGAGGATCTCACTGTGTTCAGGAACCTTTATCTAAATGCAAAATTGTGTCTGAGTAATTATTCTGAAACGGAATTATTAAGAAAAGTTCACCAGATTCTGGTGGACCTTGACCTTGAAGACATTAAGCACTTGAAAGTGGGAAACCCGCTGAAGAAGTTTATCAGTGGGGGACAGCGAAAAAGATTGAATATAGCTCTGGAGCTGATCAGGGAGCCATCGGTTCTGTTTGTGGACGAACCCACCTCAGGACTCTCATCCATGGGATCTGAAAAGGTGATGTTGCTGCTGAAAGAACAAGCATTGAAGGGGCGTCTGGTTATAGTAAATATCCATCAACCTTACTCGGATATCTATAAACTGTTCGACAGGTTCCTGATCCTGGATAAAGAGGGGTATGTCATTTACAAAGGAAATCCAATTGATGCAATTACCTACTTCAAAGCCCTGAGCCATTATGTCAATGCAGATGTGGGACATTGTGTTTCCTGTGGCAATGTGATGCCCGAAGATATCCTGAAGATGGTGGAGGCACGAGAAATTGATGAGTATGGGAAGCTCACCAAGGAACGGAAAGTTGCTCCCGAGGAGTGGTATGGTATTTACCTGGATAAGATTGAATCCAAACAAAAAATCGAACCTGTGAAGACCTCTCTTCCAGGAATCGATTTTAAAATTCCAAATACATTCACACAGTTCGGAATTTTCGGCCTCAGGAATATACTTTCCAAGGTGGCCAACCTGCAACATTTGCTAATCACTCTCCTGGAAGCACCTTTGCTTGCACTAATCATAGGCTACTTTACAAGGTATACCAATGAGGTTTCTTCAGCAGCTTCCTATGTTTTCAGAGAAAATGTAAACCTTCCTGTTTATATATTTATGGCCGTGATTGTAGCATTGTTTATGGGATTGATGGAGAGTGCAGATGAAATTATTGTGGACAGGAAGATTCTGGAAAGGGAGTCCTTCTTACGTCTTAGCAGGATGAGCTATTTGCATTCCAAGATCCTGGTACTGTTTTTGATCTCAGCAATCCAGACATTCTTGTTCGTTATTGTGGGCAATACCATCCTTGAGATCAGAGGGATGTTGTTCCACTACTGGGCCCTTTTGTTTACTGTCTCATGCATGGCCAATGTGATGGGTTTGAATATTTCATCGGGACTCAATACAGTTGCAAATGCCTATATCATAATTCCGTTGCTTTTAATTCCACAGTTACTTTTCAGCGGATTTTCAATCAATTTTGACAGGTTGAATAGTCTTTTTCAACATCCTTCATACGTGCCTGTTATCGGAGAAATGATGCCTTCCAGATGGGCTTACGAATCCATGGCTGTTCATCAGTTTAAAGGCAACAGATTTACCCGGGAATTTTTTAAGATCGACCAGGCAAGAAGAAATGCATCATATCAGGTGGATATTATTTCCTCGATTCAATCGAAACTAAATGAGGCCAATTACAAAAGATTAAGTGGCAAAGATCCTGCGGAAGGTTCAGAAAGCCTGGCAATAGTAAGGAATGAAATTAAGGAATTTGCATCATTAAATATTCCAGCCTTTTCTGGAAATACTAGTGATATTGCCCCAGGAAGGTTTAATGACACGGTGTACACTATTGTCAGCGACTATCTGGTGCAGGTTCAAGACCACTTCAGGACTATCAAGAGGAAAGCGGATCAAAGAAAGGAGGCGAAATCGGCTGTTTTGATTCAGGAATGGGGTGGGGAGGATGCATATGTGGAGATGGAAAAGAAATACGCCAATAAGCGTCTTGAGGATTTGTTGAACAATAGAAGTCAGTTTTTCATTGAAAGGAACAACCACCTTATTCGTAAAACCTTTCCCATTTACATGGAACCTGATTCACATTTTGGCAGGGCCCACTTTTATGCTCCGGTAAAAAAACTGGGCAATCTCTCCTTTGACACCTATTGGTTCAACCTGATCATCATTTGGCTTTCTGCCTTGTTGTTTTACCTTACCCTGGTTTATGACCTCCTGCGCAAGATTATTGATTGGAACCGGATCCGCAGATTGAGGAAGCGGTAAACATTATTGAATTCCGGACGCCTGGTTATTTCTTTCTCATTGGGTGCTATTTTTCTATCATGATTTTCAAGCTATTCGTAAAAGAATATGTTTTTTTGTCGCCTGAAAGATGGCCTTTGCAGGATTTAAAGGATACATTTATTCGAATAAACTGAAAAAATTTAAAACTATAATTATGAGAAACCTTGTGAAGATTGCTTTGCTGGTTATGCTGACAGCCGGTCTCTCGTCTTGCGAAAAGATCAAAAGCATATTTGATGTTGAATTTGAAACCACTCTAAGTGGTGACCTGGATATTGATATTCAGGAGTCTGCCAGAAAATCTACAAATAGCTACGAATTCCAAACATGGTCCGATGTCGATCCATTGGACGATGATGAAATTGCCGAATATATTGATAACATCAAGGATTTTGCCGTTGACAGGGTCGTGGCTGAAGTGATATTCGTGAACAAAGGAAGCGTATTGTTTGAAAGCGGGACCACCTTCAGCATTTCTGATAATACAGGTACAGTTAGCTGGACCCTTGGAAGTGATTGGGAAATTGTGGAGGGAACAGAAATTACCCTGGAAGATGTTGGTGGTGTTTATAAAGCGGTAGCGGATATATTAAACAAGAAAGGTGCATTTCAAGTCGGCGCTGAAGGGGTTTGTTCAGAAACCGGTGTTTCTATTACCATCAGGATCGGTATTGATACCAAAGTTACGGCCAGTCCACTTTAATCCATGAAAAAGCTGATTAAACGCTTCCTTTGGATCCTCCTGGTCGCATTGGCAGCATTTACAACCTGGTTTGCCTGGCCCCGACTCCCCATTATCACTGCATTTGCAGCAAAGGGCATGTGTTCAAGTGTTTTCCTGGCTGATAAAGCGCCCGAAAGGGTATATGCTGAGGATCTCTCCTTTTTCCCCATTAGTCTGGCCAGGTGTGTAATAGATTATGAAGAAAAATCGGTTACTTCAAAAGTTCTCGGACTGGCTAAACGCAAGGCTGTTTTCAGGGAGGGGCTTGGTGCTGTCCTTTTACTGGATAAGCCAGAAGAGGAGTTGAGGGCAGCATCATTCATCATTCCGGATCCTGGATACAGTCAGGATACCATTCTCTGGCCAAAAGGGGATGTAATCCCTGAGTCTTTGCCTGCAGGGATAGATCTTTCAAAGCTCTCATCAATTCTCAATGAAGCCATTGATGATCCTGGAGAGGAGCCATTTAAGAAGACCCTGGGGGTAGCTGTTGTGTATGATAATTTACTCATTGGAGAAAGCTACCTGGAGGGTTATGATGCCTGGACAAAATTCCATGGTTGGTCTATGACGAAAAGTGTTACAGGTGCTATGGTAGGGACACTTGTTATGGATAACCTGATGGATGTCAAAGCACCGGCCGGTATTCCTGAATGGGCCAATGATGACCGAAAGAATATTACCATTGAAAACATCCTGCATATGAGCAGTGGATTGGACTGGTTCGAGAATTACTTTACCATTTCTGACGCTACAATTATGTTAATGCAGAGTGATGATATGTTCTCTTCGGTAATTAGCTCTGAGGCTGCCCATGATCCAGGAAGTTATTGGAATTATTCTTCGGGAGATGCAAATCTTATATCAGGCTTGATCAGAAAGACCATAGGGAATGACCTTGACTATCATGCTTATGTTTACTCCCACCTTTTTCATCGCATTGGGATGCTAAATACGGTAGTGGAGACCGATGCCAATGGCCTTTTTGTCGCTTCATCATTCAGTTATGGTTCAACCAGGGATTGGGCCCGCTTTGGCCTTCTTTTTCTGAACAATGGTATCTTTGAAGGTGATACTGTTCTTTCCACGGAATGGGTGGAGTATATGAGAACCGCAGCCCCTGCATCGGATGGAAATTATGCAGCAACTTTCTGGCTTAAGGAACCCGACGTGGTGAATGAGTTAAAAGATGTTCCGGATGATATCTTTTTCGCAGACGGATTCCTGGGACAGCGTGTCTATATGATCCCTTCCAGAAAATTAGTGGTTGTAAGAATGGGTTACAGCTTGAGCAATTTCAGTGTGAATGAATTTCTGAGAGATATTTTATCAACCCTTCCTGAATAGGACAATTGCCTATGCTTTATTCATCCTGGCAATTATTGTGATTTCAGGAAGGAGTGATATTCCTACGTTTGAGCCTCTCAGGGGACTCGAACCCCCGACCTGTTCATTACGAATGAACTGCTCTGCCAACTGAGCTAAAGAGGCGGCTTAGTTGAAAGTTGAAAGTGCAAAGTTAAGAGTAAATAGTGAAAAAGATACCTTTGCATGAAATGAATGACTTTGATGTGATAGTGGTTGGAGCTGGTCCGGCTGGTTTACTGGCAGCGGGTAGTGCGGCTGAATCAGGAGGCCGGGTTCTGGTCCTTGAAAAAATGAGACAAGAGGGCCGCAAACTTTTGATTACAGGAAAAGGTCGATGCAACGTTACGAATGATGCAGCCATCAAGGATTTTATTACCCATGTATATCCAAACGGTCGCTTTTTGCGAAGTGCCTTTACGCAATTCTTTTCACAGGACATCCTTGAATTGCTTCAAAAGTATGGTGTAGAAACTACTTGTGAGAGGGGTGGACGTTATTTTCCGTCAAGCAATAAATCCGCAGATGTTTTAAGGGCTCTGTTGAAGTGGGTCAATGAATTGAAAGTTGAAATACGCTGCGGTCACCGGGTTGAAAAACTGATCATGGAAAGCAAAACCATTGAGGGCCTTCAGGCAAGCGGTCAATTATTTAAGGCCAGGAGTGTAATTCTAGCGACAGGAGGTAAGTCCTATCCTGCCACAGGATCCAATGGTGAGGGTTATGAATTGGCCAGGGTTGCTGGACATACCATTGAAAAGGTCAGACCTGCACTTGTACCTATCGAAACGGAAGGTGAAATGGCACCAAAACTGCAGGGACTTACCCTTAAAAATGTAGAAGTCACCTTATGGGTCAATGATAAGAAAAGAGGTGAGGACTTTGGTGAAATGATCTTTACCCATTTTGGTTTGTCGGGGCCCATTATTTTATCCCTTAGCAGAATTATTGTGGATGAATTGCATAAGACTAGCAAAGTAGAAATTACCATAGATCTGAAACCTGCCCTTGATGAGCAAAAGCTCGACCTGCGATTAATTCGTGATCTGAATGAATTCGGGAAGAAAAGAATCTCCAATATATTCCGAAACTGGCTACCATTGTCTATGGTTCCTATTTTCATTGACCTTATTGGTTTAAATCCTGAAAAGGAAGGCCATCAGATTTCTTCAAAGGAGAGGAAACAAATCCGGTATTTCCTGAAAAATATGCCGTTTAGGATCACCAATCATCGCTCTTTTAAAGAGGCCATTATCACAGCAGGTGGTGTCTCCACCAGGGAAATATCTTCTAAAACAATGGAGTCGAAACTGGTAAAAGGTCTTTTTTTTGCAGGTGAGGTGATCGACCTGGATGCCGAAACGGGTGGTTATAACTTGCAGATATCCTATTCCACCGGTTGGCTGGCCGGCAAATCATCAATCGGGTTGAAGCATTAAACTCAAGTGCGGGAAATCGACAAATCCCATCCAAATACACAGAATACGTCGACAGGAAAGTCCTAACTACCCATTCGGTATAAATGACAGATAGTATTTTATTTACTTTACATCATCACCATCTGAATAATACTATGAAACTCCCGAGAACATATTACAATCCAATATCTCTGTTAGGAAGTATACTTGCAAGTGTATGTGCTTTGATCATCTTCTTCTTTATGATAGCCATGACCCTGTTTGATACCGGTGGATCTGGAGCTTATGTTGGTATTTTCATATATATAGTACTTCCTGTTTTTCTCATTATTGGACTTATCCTGATCCCTATAGGTATGTCAAGAAGGTCAAAGAGAATTAAAAGAGAGGGCGAGGGAAGTAAAGTAGCAAGAATTATACTTGATTTGAGCGACCAGAGGCACTGGAATGCCATAGGGATTTTTATATTAGTGACTGTTCTATTTCTATTATTAACTGGAATAGGGAGCTACAAGGCATTTCATTATACTGAATCAAACGAATTTTGCGGAACCCTGTGCCACAGTGTGATGGAACCTGAATGGGTTGCTTATCAGGAATCTGCGCATTCTAAGGTGACCTGTGTAGAGTGTCACGTTGGTGAAGGGGCAGGGTGGTATGTGAAGAGCAAACTTTCTGGATTATACCAGGTGTATTCAGTCATGTTTAATAAGTATCCTACACCCATTGAAACCCCCCTTCATAGCCTTAGACCTGCCCGCGAGACCTGTGAGGAATGCCACTGGCCTGAAAAGTTTTACTCCCATCGACTGCGAAATGAAAAACATTATTTGGCAGATTCAGCAAACACAGAATGGAATATCCAACTTAAAATGAAGATTGGATCCGAACATAGTGCACTGGGGTTGATTGAGGGCATCCACTGGCATGTGAATAAGGATGTTAAGATAGATTATATTGCATCTTCTTTCAAGAGAGATTACTTGCCCTGGGTTAGATACGTCAATAGTGCAACAGGTGATACAGTCATATACCAGGATATCTATGAAACACTTGAGCAGGATGCACTGGATACCTTGGAGCTAAGGGAAATGGATTGCCTTGATTGTCACAACCGTCCTTCCCATCAATATCTTCCTCCGCAGGAGTTTATTGATGAATTGATGGCTGCCGGCAGGATTCCGGTTGAGCTTCCTGAAGTAAAATCTCTGGCCATGCAAGTCTTTAATAATGAATTTAGTAATCGTGATACTGGAAGAATGATCATTAGTGCAAGTATTATGGAATTTTATAATTCAAACTACCCGGAACTTGTGGCAGAGAATTCACAATTGATTGATAAGGCTATAGATGGTTTTTTGGCGGGGTATTCAAAGAACATTTTTCCTGAGATGAAGGCCACCTGGGCTGCCTATCCAACTCATATTGGTCATAGCGAATACAATGGATGCTTCAGATGCCACAATGGAAATCATGAAAGTGAGGATGGCAAGGTAATATCAAGGGATTGTAATTTATGCCACACGATCCTGGCACAGGGGACTGCTGATAATTATGAAACTACAACCATTGATAAATCGCTTGAGTTTAAGCATCCGGTGGATATTGATGAAGCCTGGAAAGAGATGGCCTGTGTAGATTGTCACAGTTTTCTTTATTAAGATTTCAGATCGATTTCTTTTAGGATTCAATGCAGGCGATTCGTCTTGCCATGCCCTTGAAAATAAAAAAGTGGAACGGCATAAGCAAATACCAGTACCAGCGTCCCAATACACCTTTTGGCCTGTAAGTAGCAACCTGATGAAGTGTTAAGTCCTCGTTAATGAAAAATTCCAGCCACGCTTCTCCTGGTAATTTCATCTCTGCATAAAGCAAAAGGCGACGTTTTTCCTTATTTGCAAGCAGCACCCTCCAGAAATCCAATGCATCTCCCGCATGAATTTCATGAAGGTTGGTTCTTCCTCTTCTAATTCCGATACCTCCTGAAAGTTTGTCCAGAAATCCCCTGATGTTCCAAATCCAGGTTGCATAGTACCATCCTGTCTCCCCGCCAATGGACCATATCTTGTCCAATACCTTCTCAACACTTACGATATCCACTTCCTGGACATCGCGGTACACGCCAAACTTTGGAACCTGGACATATTCATGAACATCCTTATTAAGTCTTCCACTGATCAAAGAGTCTTTCCAGGTCGATACCACATCGTTTTGTTCCAGTTTTGTAAAAGCCATACCGATGGCCTTCCTATAGGGAATAAGTTCAATTCCAAATTGTTCAGCAAGTTTATTCTCTTTTCCAACCACCTCCACTTTCATGCTGTCCACCAGGTTAGCTGCCAGTTTGTAGGAGACTGCTGTAACAAAAAATAGCCAATAGGCAGATAATCTAGGGGTCATAAATGGAATGGGGATAATTTTTCGCTTCAAACCTCTCACTTCAGCATATTGAAGAAGCATATCCTTGTAAGTCAGAATATCGGGACCGCCAATATCATATCTATGGTTATAGCACTCCTCGTGAAAGATTGTTTCTGAGAGGAATGCCATCACATTTCGGATCGCAATTGGATGCGATTTGGTTAATGCCCATTTTGGAGCAATCATAATGGGAATTTTCTCGGTAAGGTCCCTGATAATCTCAAAGGAGGCACTTCCTGATCCAACGATTATTCCTGCTCTGAGCACCGTATAGTTATAATTGCCTTCTGCCAGTGTTTCCTCCACATTTTTCCGTGATTGAAGGTGCTTTGAAAGCAAGTCAGAATTCACAATCCCACTGAGATATACAACATGTTTCACATTGGTCACATTCATATAATCCCTGAAGTTCCTTGCAGACCTTGCCTCGAGATCAGTGAAATTTTTAATGGACTGTGACATTGAATGAATCAGGTAGAACGCCCCGTCAATATCTTTGGGAAGTGAATCAAAGTCAGGGGGATTCAGGAAATCAATTTCCAGAAAACTAACCTTACGTATAACAGATTCTGGCAATGAGATTCGATCCAGATCTCGAACAGCACAGATTACATTATAATTTTTTTCGAGTAACCTTCTAACCAGTCGTTTCCCAATATAACCTGTTGCTCCTGTTAATAGTACTTTCATTGAAGTGATTATGCCTGATACTAGAAAGTAATGATTGCAAAATTAATTCAGACTGGCAAGTGTTTGCTCAACTTCCTGGATTTGAAGAAAGCTTGCATGGTTATAGATCGGTTTATGCTCCCAGGCATCCTTCAGAAGTTTAAGCGCCTCTTCATACTTTCCCTGTTTGTACAGACCCCACCCTTTCGAGTCTAAAAAATACCAGTTGTTGGGCTGGAGATCCAGCGCTTTATCAAGAAGTTCAACACCTTCATCCACATTTACATCATTTTCAATCAGGAACCAGGCCAGATTATTTATCGCGCTTGGATTCTTGGGCTCCAATTCAAGTAAATGGCGATATTGTTTCTCTGCTTCATCCAACACTCCAACCTCCGTATAGATGTACCCCAGGCCTGCCGAAATCATTGCTTCAGTACAATGAATTATATCTTTTCTGATGTACTTATAATTCGATAAAATACTGTTTGCTTTATCTGTTTCTCCCTGCGAAAGTGCACAAATTGCCTGAAATTGAATAATATATAAGTGGTTTGGAAACAGATCCAATCCTAATGCCAGTATTTCTTCTTCTTTGACATGATCACCGGTTTTATGGTATGCATTTCCCATGAGAAAATATATAAATGGATTGCGGTATACAACCCCCCATTTATTTGTGATCTCAATGGCTTGTTCAAAATTGGCCAATGCCTCTTCGTATTCAAAGATCTTGTAATAAGCAAGTCCTAGCATTTGCCAGTAAATTGGATTTAATTTATCTACTTCAACCAGTTGGTTCAGGTAAATTAATTCTTCATTGGGGGTTTCAAAATAATTGGCATTTAATTGATCTAAAATCAGTTTGTCTTCCACATCCAGGCCATCTCTTTTCTTATAAGCTGTTTTACACCAATGTCTTGATTGCCTGTTATCGCCCATCAGGCTATAGGTATATGCTGACCAAACATAAGGAGTTATAAAAGATGAATCGGTCTCAATGGCTTTTGAAAACCATTCAACTGCCGGACCCATCTCCAATTCCATAAATGCGTCAAAACCATGGATATAATATTTAAAAGCTTCTGAAGAATTTGTAAATGAAGTGCCACGAATTACAGGGGAATTGTACTGATCGGTAATGCTCTTGATTTCAACGAAATTCTTTATCAGACCAGATAATGAGTCGGCCATTGTAAAAAAAGCATTTTCAGATTCTCCTTCTACCAGATAAGTCTTATAGATCTCTTTTGTCTCAGCATCAACCAATTGTGCGTTAATGCGAATTCTATTCCCGGCTTTGAGAATGTTTCCGAGAATCAATGTCTTTGTTTCAAGCTTATTTGCAAGATTACGCGCAAGAGCCGGAGTCAGAGAGGCATAGTTTATATTCTTGTTGTTTTCCAGTACACTTTTTACAGCCTGATACTGGCGCACAGAGATCTCCTCTGAATTTGACAGCGTGGCAATCAAAAGGTTTTGAAATCCGCCCTGCCATACGTTATATGTTGTATCACCGGCAAGATTTTCAAAAGGCAGTACTGCCACGGATATTTTGCCGTCCTGATCCCTGATCCCGGCCAGTTTATCCTGCGAAAATATCTTTGGGTAAATGAGGACACCCACAACTATTATGAGAGCTGCGATAACAATATCGCTTGCTTTTAGTTTTCTTCTTCCGGGTTCTGAAGGAGATTCTGTTTCAGAAGAGGACTCAACATCCACTGTTTTTTTAACTCCTTCAGGGGTGATGTCAAATATCCAGGAGAGGACTACTGTTACAGGAAATCCAATCGCCAATATTACTATAGTCATAGTCACAGTCCAGGGTGGAAGGGCCAGAGCCGGGGTAATAATATCCATTAACTCAAGCAGGATAAATGCGCCCGGAGCATACATGGCAATAACCCGGAGAACCTGACGTCTTTTCAGTTCCTGAAACAACCAGGTAAAGTTTTTGCGATCAGATTTCATGATGTTTTGTCAGTTAATCATGTAATATACAATAACCTGACCGCAATATCAAATGATACAGAAAATGTGTATTACTCAGTGAAACCATCATTAATCCATTTCTGAAGCAGGTTGATGTTGCATTCAGATAATTGCTGATTCGTGGGCATGTTTGAATAACCTGATTCAAATCTGACAGATCCCATGAGACTCCCGTTTCCTGCCAGCGTCACGAGATCGCCATAGCTAGAGATTGTGATTCCGCCACCCGGACTGGCTGTGCTGTGACAGCCGGTGCAATATTTCTGCATCACGGGCCAGATGGTTTCTGCAAAGGTAACATTGGTAGTATCACAGCCATCATTGCATGCATTGTCTTGAGCCCCCTGAAGTATCCATTGGTTGATGAGCAGGATTTGATCATCGGTAAGTGGTTGATTCGGTGGAGGTGGCATCAGGTCATCATCATCATCGGTCAGGCTTTCAAAAAACTCGCTATCACCAGGATTAATTTTCCCGGTTCTCAGGATGGAGCTGTAATCGGTGAGTATGATACCGTCTTTATGT
>SDBT01015285.1_pt1 | contig 12204 bp, 11 predicted proteins | sample 2277101 | NCBI WGS metagenome assembly SDBT01 (sample SAMN10404973, study PRJNA504765) | marine sediment metagenome | isolation source: marine sediment core GS10_PC15, 103 cmbsf | place: Arctic Ocean: Southern Knipovich Ridge | collected 2010
TTGCAGAACTGGCGCAAATGCTGGGCAGCGACGTGCCTTTCTTTCTTGACGGCCCCTTAGCCGTTTGCACAGGAAAAGGCGAAAAAATAAAAAAATTAGATGAAATTTTTAACTTCTCAGCCCTGCTGCTCCTGCCAGATATAAGTATCTCTACTAAAAAGGTTTACGCTAATTACAAACATGACCGCCCTACCTATGAAAAGCTGACTGCCCGAATAAACAGTTATATTAAAAAGAACAGAATTGATTTAGTATCAAAAATGTGCGCAAATATGCTTCAAAATACCTGTTTTGGTCTGTATAAGGAACTTGGTGATTTGAAAAAAAAGGTTGAATCGCTCAGTTTGGGACCCTTGTGCCTCAGCGGTAGTGGTTCAGCTATGTACTATATCTTTCGCAGCACGGACGGCAGAACAGCCAAGGAATGTAGGCACGAACTTGGGCAAAAGATAGGTTGCAAAACTCTTATCGTGAGCAACAATAGATGGTAAACGGTTAAGCGAGGTAAGGAAAATGGAAATCAGCGAAGTCAGAGTTAAATTAGTAGACAACAAAGACGACAGGTTAAAAGCTTTTTGCTCGGTGACAATGGACAACGAGTTTGTGGTGCGCGACATAAAGATCATCGAGGGGACAGGCGGCTTCTTCGTCGCTATGCCATCAAGAAAAATGAGCGACCACTGCGAAAAATGTGGGGGCAAAAACCATCTCAGAGCCAAATTTTGCAATAATTGCGCAGCTCCTTTGCCAGAGAATAGGGCAAAGAAAGACCAGAAGGGAAGAATGAAGCTCCACGCCGACATCGCCCATCCAATAAACTCCGAGTGCCGGCGAAAAATTCAGGAAAAGGTCACGGAGGCCTTTAAAAAAGAGGTGGAAAAATCAAAGCAGCCCGGCTACAAACCCGTCGAAATGGACGAGCCGGACGATGATGTACCTGAAGTAATCTCCTAATTACAAAAAGGTCTGCAAGGACAAGGCTTTTTGCTGTCCTTACCCACCCATCATGGATCACTGAGTGGTCAACAATTCAAGAACTCTATCCAGAGCAATATCCAAACGCCCGTTCAGATCGTATTTACCTTTGTTTAGCTGCCGGCGAACCTCAAGAACTTTCTCCTTCCGAATCTCCGGCAGAGATGCAATCTTCTTCAACACCTGGCCAATAGGGGTCGTATTGATATTCTCCAGGATTTGCTCCATAAGCAAGTCCTGCTCGGCAACCAGGTTTTCATCGACAAAATCGGCCTGGTGATTCCGGTCCCCAAAAAGCTCATTACCGTCAAATCTTGGCATCTAACGCTACCTTGCATGATGAGCCCCCGGTGAAAACGTCCCTATTTTCACCTGAAAGCCGATAACCACTATATCTTGTGTGCCCCTAAATCCTTTCGAGGCACAAATCAGCCTTTATAGTGTTGGTATCGACACAACAGGCGAAAAAACTTTAGAAAAGTTTGCCCTTCGGCTAACCGACTCAAAACCACAAACTTACGCCAAGCTGGCTGCAAAATACAGCATAATAATGCTGAAAACCACCTTTTTACAAAACCCATTTTAACGCGAAAACACGCAGATAAAGTCTATCTGGTGAAAAGGGGAAATACACAATATATAGTGATGGCTAAATCCTCCAGAAGGCAAAAACCAAAACCAAGGATTCAACCACACGCAAGATTCCAGCGATTGCCTCAGTAGTAATACGTGAACTTCAAGTCCGCATTCCAACTGTCAGGCGCACCTTTCCTTCTGTCCAGTTTTACGCCGGTACATTGCAAATTCGCCCAGCGAAGCTGAATCGTCGAGAGGAATTTTGCAAACCTGGATATGTCAACTTCCCTCAAAACCACCGCGGCACTCTGGCTCTTCTGACCACCGGTGGTTATGATTATCCCCGAACTGAGCTTGTAGTTGGTCGACGGTATCTTGCACAAAGTAGCCACTTTTTCTACAGCAATAGCATAATCAAACTCCGCAGCGCCTGATTTGGAATCAGCAAACTCAAGCCGCTCCGAATCAAGAGCTAAAATCTCTGTTATTATCTGCTGGGCCTTGTCATACTGAGCCTTCTCCACTCGCCAACCACGCTCCGCTTCAGGTAAATATAACCCCCATAAAAACAGTGACCACAGGGCGACTACTATGGGAACAAGTATATAATACAAAGTCGGATTCTTGTATATCTGCTTCATGAAACTTTACCTCAACTATCCCCTCGGCGCAATCGTTATGCGAAAATTGTCACGCCCACCCTTCGCATCGAGCCGTTGCGTCAGAACATCCAGCTTGCCGCTCTCGATCGCCTCGAACAGCTTTAGGGTATTCCTCCGGCTCGATGTCTCGCCCGTTATACTGATTGTCTTAGTCGTAATCAATATCGAATCTATGTTCAAATTCGTCTGCGCCGCACATTTATTAAACGCCTCAAGTACAAGTGTCAGCTTCGCAGAAACCGACTCCTCCCCTGTAACACTTAACTGCCCGCTCTTGACGTCCCTGATCCGCCGTAGTTCACGGGCCAGTTTCTGTGCAGGGTTAGACTTCGGTGGAGCTTCGCCGAACATAACAGCCGAATATTGTCTCTCAAACTTCGCACGAAGCTGCTTACGGTATCCGTTTTTCTGTAATAACTGCATCTGAAAATACAGACCCACAGCCAGTATAAGAACACCCACGGCTATGCTCAATAATTTCACCGCTTTCTGCAGCCGAACCTTCCTACCCTGGTATGGCATGAAATAACTGCGGAAATTAACACTCTCGCACTGCTTGGCCACACACAAAGCAGCCCCGTACGCAATCACAAAATCCACAGGGTCCGTCAAAGCGCCTAAAGCCTCCTCGCCGACTCCCGCGGCACCGGCCAAATCCACCAAGCCCGCCTCGATGCCAAACTGCTCCCCAAGATGCTCGTAGCTTGCACAGCCGCTTGAATCAAAAGCCTTAATCTCGCTTATCGGCTCGTCAGTTCCCGCTAAAGCCACCGTAACCGGCACTTCTCTTGCCAGCAACTCGTTTCTGTCCTGCGCCGAACTGACCAGAAACGTCCGAACCGCAGAACTCTGGCGCGAATCCACAAAGCTGATAAAATAACCATTCCGCCGAGAAAGCACACAAAACAGCCTGTGAGAATCCCCAGCAAACAACACATTCTGAAGAATGTATCTTGAAAGACAATTAACGTCCGGCTCTATTGCCACCGGGTCGATATTGTTACTCTGCAAAGATAAAAGAATATCCGACAATACCTTTCGCTGAGTGGTAAAAACGCCCAGTTGTGAGCCTGTCTGGTCGGTGGAAATTATCTTGAAAGCTATCGCAAGTTCGGTTATATCCATTGCAAGAGCTTCCTCAGCATCAAACCTGATCGTCGCAGCAACTTGTTTCGGGTCGCTGAACGCACTGTGTACATCGTGTTGCATAAACATCGAGCAATCCAAAGCAACCACGGCCTCCGAAAACTGCAACTGTCGTGACACACAACCCTCAGCCACAAGACGTGCCAACTCCGCAGGTTTTTGCATCCCCGGCTCTTCAATACTAACGCTAAAACAGCCGAGAACATTAGTTTTAGAACCCTCCAGGCCAAGGCAAACCACAGTCGCACTGTCCCTGCACAGATAAATCCCTAAATAGTTCTGGTCTTTTCTTTCAAGCAAACGCATAAAAACCGTATCCTCAGCCGGAGAATACCGCGATTCTCTCCATCTTCTTGCCTTCTTTGGTTATTGCTATAACAGCCGAAGTCTTTGCCACGCCGCTGACCGCAGTTACTCTTATCGTGAAAAAACTACTGACTGTTGTAATATACTTCTCGCACTTGCCAATCGAATCAGAATACCTGAACAATGACTTCTTCAAATCCTCTATATCCGTAAAAGGCTTTATCCGTCTCCGCTGTATGATTTCATCAGCGATCTCAACCGCGTCACCGCCAAAAGTAAATGCCGCCTCCAATACATGACGAGGCGCCGTATTTACATTAACCTTTCTCGAAGACCACATACCCATGTATTTCAAAGCCGACTCTCTTCTGCTCTCACTAACTATCGTCGGCCTGGCAAGGGCCTCTGTATCAACCAGTGAACTGTTAAAAAGCTTTGCAAAATCACTGTCGTGTACGACAGCCGGTATGGTTTTTCTGATTGTCCGTCCCCTCGAGACCCTTCTCCTACCCCGCCTCCTTACACTTTGCGGCCTGGTTCTTCTCTCAACTATCTTTATCGCTTTCGGCTCAAGATTGAACGGTTTTATTTCACTTATGTCCTCCAACTGCTCCACAAGTAAGTCAATCTGAGCGCTGTTAACGTCCATCCACTCACAAAAGGTTATCAGCCCGGCTTTGGCCTCACGCTGAGCGTCTTCGTCCTCCAGCATCGCCCAACCAAGAGGGTACTTCGCATTTTCATCCTCAATTTCAATTCTTACCTTCGCAGAACTTATTTCAAACTCCACAGGCTCGACCATGTACGGCCAAGCCGGACCATACGGACCGCGAACCCTCAGAGAATTGGCGTCATTAAAATCAGCAATGCGGCCAAAATCATCAAGGTTATTAACATCATTAAGACTATTAGCCTCGTTGATGGCATTGACATCGTTAGCACTATTGATATCACTAAAACTCCTGCCGACATCGACGCCACCGAGTCGTGATTCACCGGCCCACTGGGCCAGGTATTCTTCGTATTCGACCTCAGTCTTGCAGAACAAGTCCGAAAAATCAGGCTCATTCGGGCGGGCAATCAACGGCGGTACGTTCATGTCCTGCAGCGTTGCAAGTGCATATTTCACCGCCGAGTCACGACCATAACAAGCAGCCTGATAATCTATCATATAACGGTCGCGGTGACGCTGGACCGCAATACGGCTGCCTACGGTATAACCCAATGACGACAGCACTACCAGCAACACTAAAGTCATCAGCAGTACAATGCCTCGACGCCCTCGAACACCAATCTTGGTCAAATCTTCCTCATTCATTGCTCTCGCTCGTCTTCCATCGCTTCACTATCCTCGCTGCCCTGACTGTCCTGACCCTCCTGCTCGCCACGCTCATCTTCTTCTTGCTCTTCTTTCTTGGTGACCGTAAATGCGATTTTTCTTGCTCTATCAACCGCTATCGTTCGCACAACCTTCTCCGCATCTGAAACATCAAAAGTGCCCTCAGCCGTCTTATAAGGCTCAGCAAAAGAAATAGTCACAATAATACCTCTGGGCAGTGAATCGCCCGTCCAACTGTCCTGAATATTCTCCCCTATGGGAACCTCTATCTTAAAAAAACTAACACCGCTGCAGATCGGGACAAAAGAATAATCCTTCTCCCACGCCTCCCTGCCTTCCTCCAGCAGCTTGTCCTCCACCGCCATCCCCCTGTGGCTTCGGTACAAAACAAGACCATTGGCGCCACTGTCATAGTCAAAGCTGCTCTGCCAGATGATTTCCTCAAAAGTTTCCTTCTTGTTCCTGGCGTTGTAGATGGTTCGCACAATTGTCAGTCTGGCCGACTGATAAAGATTGTTAAACTTATTCTCAATCGTAATCTTCGTATCGGCAAGTTTCAAATTGGAAACAGGCGCTACTATCCTGTCAAGGTCCTCTGAAATCCGCTGCAAAACCTCAAACGGCACCCGCGACCTGTCAAGCCTGCGTCTAATCACAGCCGCGCTCTTCTCAACCCGGCTATAAATGCCCATAACTGCAACCAAAATCATCGACCCTATCGTCAGCGCCGCAAGCACCTCAGCCAGCGTAAAACCCCGCAGATATCCAAATGTCCCAGATGACTTTTTCATACCATTCAAATAACTCCAGCATCCAATGCCAACAAAATGCAGAACCGGCAATCTGCCAGAATCAGTACTCGGCAAATAACTCTTCCAAAAGCTGCCGCGGGAAACCCTCTTCAACAAGCTCTTCAAGAGTGCGCCCGCCTATCCTTTTTTCACCATCCAACTCAGCTTCCTCCTGCTGCTCAGCTTCGTCCTTTTTCCCTGTCAGCTCCTCGGTCTCTTTCATCAACTCATTCTTCGCCTCCGTCGGCGGCTCACCATCGAACGCATCATACAAATCCAGCCAATCCTTAATGTAATAGCCATCTGCGGTCTTAGGCATCCCGTTTTCAACCCACTTCGCAACCGTCTCCACGTCAACTCCGGCGTAATCAGCCGCATCCTCCTCCGTCTTGACAATCTCTTCTTCTGCTAAATCTTCCTGCTTGCCCTCAATAATCCTACGCAGTTGCTCCTTTGTCAAATCTGTCAGCCAGTGAGTCAGTTCGATTGTCTGCTCGGCTCCTTCCATGTCCGTATACGAAGCAGAGCAAACCGCCTGCACCCACATCCGTGATGTTAACGGCTCATAAAATGTCTCCACCCTCGTTTCCCATTCAACATCGGGGTTTCTGTCACTGCTGCCATACTCAACCATCTCAGACACTGAATTAGAAGCAAGAAGCTCCTCCATATTCTCTCGCGCAATCCAAAACGCCTGCATACGGAGTTGAGAATCCGCCGCAGAGACCGCACAGCGGTCTATAACCACTAAGACACTCGAACTGATAAGCGCAAGGATAATCAACGCTGTCATGACCTCCACAAGGCTAAAACCTCCGAATCGCGCTGAACAACTCAACAAAATTTTATCAGAATGGCACTTCATCCTTACTCTTCGGCGTCAGGAGTCCAACGTCTCCTTTCTTCAACGTAACAATCCTGCTTATACGATTAACTACTACCGAATGTGGCTGCAGGCCCTCGTCAAGCAAAACTATCTTGCCTCCGTATTGCCACCCGGAATGGCCAACCCAAAACCACGCTTTCGTATCATTGACCGATTCGCCATCGTCAAATTCCACATATACAACACGGCATTTATCAGTAAATTCATTTTGCACAATAATCTCACCCTCCATATCCTGCGAAAGTTTAGAGCCCGTAATCTGCCGAAGTGTATAGCGCTGTTCCGCCAGGTCGATAATCACTTCGTATCTTCTATCACTCTCAGCAGCCGCACTGGCCGCCATCTGCATCGTCGATACGAGCTCCTGGACCTGGGCCTTGAACGTATTTCGCGCAAGTAGTCCCGAAAGGTTGATCATCGCCAGAAGAACAAACAAAGAAACCAATAACACTACCACTATCAGCTCGGTCAGTGTAAAACCTCGCGATGCCCATCTACCCTTAGACCTCCAATCAGTAAGCATCGGTGCTGAGCAAGTCGGCATCGTAGTCCTCACCGCCCTCTTCCCCGTCGGAGGCGAAGCTCTTTATCACAAACGGCTTGCCGCTCTCAGGGAAAACCTCATAAATAAAATCATTCCCCCACCCGTCTCTCGGCACCTCCGTTGTCTCCAGATAACCACCAGGCTCATAACTTATCACATCGCTCGGCTGCTCTATAAGTGCCATAAGACCTTCCTCCTCGGTCGGAAAACGCCCCGTGTCCATCTTGAACTGGTTCACCTGCGCATGAAGCATCTTCAGATTAGCCTTTGTCGTCGTAACCCGCGCCCTGTCTATCTGAGACGCAACCTTGGTGACCACCAGCGTCGCAAGCAAGCCTATGATTATCAGCATCGCCATTAGCTCAATCATTGTAAAACCGTACCTGACACTTCTTACTTTTTCCTTCTCTTGCATCTTGACCTCCAAAATTGTCCGTCAGAATTTACCCGCCGAAACTTCCAAAATAGGCAATATCGTCGCATAAGCAATTACACCAATTATTGCAGCCATAACAACTATAATAAGCGGCTCGACCGCAGCGCTGAGTCTTTCAATAACTACGTCGGTCGAGGCCTCGAGGTTTTCGCTGATACTCTTAAGCATTGTCTCCAATTCGCCGCTCTTTTCTCCAACAGCAACCATATGAGCAATCGCAGGGTCGATGACGCCGCTATCTCTTAGCGGCGTTGCAATATCAGCACCGGCAAGAATCCTCTCACGCGACTGCTGGATGGCCCTTCTCATGAGGCTGTTGCCGGTAACCTCGGCCACAACACGAAGAGACTCAGCCATCGCAAGTCCCGAACTAAGAAGCGTCGAAAGAGTCGAGGCAAAACGTGAAACAACACGCTGTTTTATAAGAGGACCGAACAGCGGCAGAGACAGTACAAATTTGTCCCGCAAATATGCGCCCCGCTGCGTGCTCAGAAAACGCTTAAAAACCCAGACAATCACAAACACTGCCGCAATAACCACCAACAACCACCAGCTTCTCAGCACATAACTTACGTTCATCAATTGTCTGGTAATCCAGGGCAATTCCTGACCTGTTCTTGCAATCTGCTCAGCTATCTTTGGGATGACGACGGTTGTCAAAACCAGAATCGCTGCGATGCAAAATAAGAATAGAACGATTGGATATATCATCGCCGTCATTACTTTCGATTCGATCCGCTGGCGTTTTTCCATAAAGCCGGCAATGGTCGAAAAGCTCTTTCCCAAGGAGCCGGTTACCTCACCTACACGCACCATACTTACATATATAACATCAAAATAATCGCCGTAATCTTTCAAGCCGTCCGTAAAAGACTCGCCCGTAACAACACGGTCACGAATGTCCGTAATGGCGTTCTTAAACCTGTTGTCAGAAGCCTGCATCGTTAGAACCGAAAGCGACTCGGTCAGCTTGATCCCCGAATTAAGAAGCGTCGCCATCTGCTTCGTAAAATCGATTATTTGAGCCTTGTTGCTTCTCGAGAAAATCGAAAACAACGCTGCTCTGCCCCCGGCGCCGGTGATTATCTCTGCGACTGATGTTGGATGCACACTTCGCCCCCTCAACTGCTTACGTGCAGCATAGGGACTCTCAGCCGTAACCACACCCTTGGTCTTCTTGCCATCCGCTGCAATCGCTGTATAGTTATACCTCGGCATAAACCCATATACCTCACATCAAATCTGCCTGTGTAACTCTCAGTACCTCAGCAATAGTCGTTATCCCCGCAAGAACCTTGCGCGTCCCGTCCATCCGCAACGTCTGCAGACCGGAGTTAAGCGCCACCTTCTTTATCACGCCGGCACTCTCCCGCCTGTATATCAAATCTTGTATCTCGTCAGTCACCAGCATCAATTCATAAACCCCTGTTCGACCACGATAGCCGGTCTTAAAGCAACGCTCACAGCCCGAACCCACGTAGAACTTCGTACCATTCTCCGACAGCCCCGAAACCTCCGGGTCACCAAGCCCAAGCTCCCTTAATTCACGAGGCGCCGGCTCATACACCCGCCTGCAATCGGGGCAAACCTTCCGGACCAGTCGCTGAGCCATTATAGCAACCAATGACGAACTTGCCAGATAGGGCTCCACCCCAAAATCCAAAAGTCGGCTTACCGCCCCCGCTGAGTCGTTCGTATGCAGCGTGCTGAAAACCAAATGACCCGTAAGCGAAGATTGTATCGCCATACGTGCCGTCTCAACGTCACGAACCTCCCCCACCATTATAACGTCCGGGTCCTGACGCAGAACATGCCTGAGGGCGTTTACAAATGTTACCCCCTTCTTCGAAGCAACCTGCATCTGGCTGATACCTTCAAGTTGATATTCAATCGGGTCTTCTATCGTCATAACATTCTTCTCGGCTGAATTAATCCGATTCAAACATGCATAAAGCGTCGTGCTTTTGCCGCTGCCCGTCGGGCCAGTCACAAAAATCACACCGTGCGAACGGTTCAGCAAAGAATCAAATCTCTGCAAATCGTCCTCCCAAAGCCCCAACTCGTCCAGATTAAACAAACCGGTGCTCTTATCTAAAAGACGCAGCACACTACGCTCCCCGTAGCTGGTAGGAACCGTACTGACACGCAAATCAACCTCACGCTGCCCCAAACGAACGCTGCACCTGCCGTCCTGAGGCATTCGACGCTCCGCAATATCCATCCCCGCCATAACCTTGATACGAGAGATAATCAAAGGCAAAACATTCCTGTTTAAGCTCAATGTGTCATACAAAATCCCGTCAATACGGTACCGAATCTGTATCTTGGTCTCATAGGGATGGACGTGGATATCACTGGCCCTTAACTGCAAAGCGCGAAAAAGAATATCATTAACCAGCCTGATAACCGGCGGGCGATTAACCATATCAAGCAAATCGTCCGATCTCGCAACCTCGTCAACAAGCTGGTCAAGATTCTGCGAATCAAGCTCTTCGGCCACCTCTTCAATGACCGTCGTGCGCTGCTCGTATGCAATATCTATCACAGCGGTAATGGCGGTCCGCGTCGATACTGCAGCCCTGACCGGCATACCCGTCATCTTTGAAACATTATCCAGAGCATTAGAATCCAGCGGCTTCGACAAAACCACCGTCAGCACCTCGTCCTCCGGCTTGGCCTTTATCCCAATAAGATAGTGGTGCTGCGCGTACGACGCGGGAATAGCCTCTACGAACTCAGTCGGAACTGACTTCGCAGATATATCCACCAGAAATTCCCGCCCCAAAGCCGCCGCAAAAAGCTTCAAAACCGCCTCTTCCGTAAAATATGGACAACGAAGCAAAGCCTCATCTATCCGCTCGCCCTCGTTGTTATTCTCAAGATATTTGGCTAATTGCTCGGCATCAACCAGGCCTGTCCGATTAGCAGTCTGTATCAATAAATCCTTCATAGACCCCGATTCTATACGAAAAATTACAGCCGATGGCTAATAAAACCCAAACCCAAAATCCATGACCTCAAATTCCAGCTTTTAACCGCGGACTTCGGGCCTTGAACTATTCCTCCTCCAGAACACGCACCGGGTCCATGTGGCTGGGTTTCAGGCCTGGCCAATCCTCATAATTCTGGAATTTTTCTTCAAATTTTTCAAACGCAACTCTGTTCCGTTCTGATATTCTCTCCAACTCTGGGAGGCCGGCGAAAGCTTCATCTGGTCTGAGTATATTGGCTTTAACAAATACGTAAAGCTTAGAGTCGCGAGCACTGTTAGAGGTGCTTCTGAAAAGACCCCCAATAATGGGGATATCTCCCACAATGGGTACTTTTGTGCCGCCCTTGCTTTGGTTGAGCTTCAGCAGCCCGCCCAGAATTATTGTCCGACCATCCGGTACTGTTACTGTAGTCTTGATGTTGGTCTCGCTAGTATCCGGAGGAGCACCCGCCTCGGGAGCTTCACCAAAATCAGATCTGATTAATTCCACTTCCAACAAGAGCAAATCCCCCTCGCTGATATTCGGTGTTATCGTAAGGGTAATGCCAGCCTGATAGGCTTGGAATGAGGTACTTATTTGCGGGCTACCTTGGTCTGGCACGATAATATTCTCTATTGAAACATTGGTTGTGTCCGTAGTTTTAATTGTGCCCTTTTGTCCGTCGTTGACAAGAATCTTTGGCTTCGCCAGAACACGACCATAGCCCTTACTTTCAATCGCTGTTAACAGTGCCTGAATGTGACGGTCACTATAAAAACCTTGAGCCGTCCCTGTAACCGGAGATGAAAACACCTCAACAGTCCTTCGCGGCAAAAACTCGGCGACAATAGCGCCAAGTTTGTCCATCTCCGAACCAGCTGGGGCCATATCCGCAAATTTCGTCGCAAGCTGCAAATCAAGGTCAAAGGCGTCGCTCCTGGTTACCTCCACAAGTGTAACGTCAATAAGAACCTGAGGTCTACGCCTGTCAAGGGTCTTTATTAGACTGCCTATCCATTCCTGGTTCTTCCTGCTTGCATAGACAATCAGCGAAAAAGTGTTCTCATCAGGAACAATAACAATGTCCTCTTCTATCTTCTTTATTGTCTTCTGAATCTTGCCTTCCTTGTCCTCAATCGTCTCCCGAATAAGTTTCTGCAGAACCGTCGCCAAGTCCTCCGGCTTCTGGTTCTCCAGCGCATAAATCTCATAAGGTATGGCTTGTGCGATCGTCTCGTTGTCCACATAGCCTATTATCGTAGCTATCTGCAAGTGCTGCTCAGCCGTCGCATTTACCAGAAGAGAATTCGTCGACTCAATTATCACTACCTGCGGCTCCTCAACAAGAACCTCTCCGGTTATACGACCCGGCGTAGGTGCAGGAGCCTTGGACGGTTGGCGCTTCGCTACAGGGCTCGGTGCACCCGGCCGACCGGTACCGGCGCCTATTATACCAAGCTCAACCAGCTTGTCCCGTACCTCCTCGGCGCCGACATGCTGAATATCGTATAATCGTAGCGCCCGAAGGTCCTGCTGAGCTACGTCACGTGAATCTATCAAACCCTCAACAA
>SDBT01015286.1_pt1 | contig 12203 bp, 11 predicted proteins | sample 2277101 | NCBI WGS metagenome assembly SDBT01 (sample SAMN10404973, study PRJNA504765) | marine sediment metagenome | isolation source: marine sediment core GS10_PC15, 103 cmbsf | place: Arctic Ocean: Southern Knipovich Ridge | collected 2010
GTAACAGTTGACCCTTCTGGAGGATACGAAGAAAGCCAAATCGTCACCTACCAAGAATTGTCGCAATCAGCAGTCTTTAATTACCAATCGGAGCAAGATTTGTTTAAGTTTTGGCACAAACTTTCAAATGTTCACCCAGATTATTACTCCATTAGAAAAGCAATTGGCCAAGGAGTCGGACAATCGCCCCTCAGAGTAGTAGATTTGACGGAGAAGAAGAGCCTTTTGATCAGTGTAGCATCGCGTGAGACATCGAGCGAGATTGAAAAAGATGGTCTCCAAAAGGAAATAGAGACTGCTATAGAACTTGCGAGGACTACTTTTTCAACGCTCCGCGCAGTGAATGTCAGTGTCCGATACGACCCTGAAATTGCCGACAGAAAGAGAATTAGGTTCACTTTAACAGTGTCAGGTGAGCCTGAGGACGTTTCCCCGCAACTTTCCGGGCCGCTCGGGAACGAAGGAGGATCAGGTCTACCTTTGCAGCCCCGAGACTGCGGCCGCTTCGGCGCTCACAGGTGTGATCACCGACCCTCGCACCCTCGACTTTGAGTATCCGAAGTTCGTGGAACCGGATGAGATCACCCTCAACACAACGATGTTTGTCCCGCCGGCCAAACTGAGTGAGCAGAACGAACTCGAGAAAGGCCCGAATATCAAGCCGCTGCCGGAGTTTGACGCTCTCCCCGACGCTATTGAGGGCCACGTGCTCATGCTGGTGGGCGACGATATTTCCACCGACGTTATCATGCCCGCAGGAACCAGAGTGCTGCCATATCGGAGCAATATCCCGGAGATCAGCAGGTTCGTCTTCTCGCAGATTGACGAGACTTACTACGCGCGAGCGATGAAGCAGCGGGAGACTGGATCTTTGGTTGTCGGTGGTGAGAACTACGGCCAGGGGTCCAGCCGGGAACACGCCGCCATCGCCCCGAGGTATTTAGGCCTCAGGGCCGTCATCGCCAAGAGTTTCGCCCGCATCCATTGGCAAAATCTGATCAATTTCGGAATTCTGCCGCTGACCTTTGAGGACCCGGATGACTGGGAACGCATTGATCTCGACGACGTGCTGACCCTCTTGGATGTGCGCGGGGCTATCCAGCGGGGGAGGCGGCTCGAGGTGATCAACAAGACGAAGGATCACACCTATCTGACCGAACACTCCATGAGCGAGCGTCAGGTTCAGATCATGCTGGCTGGCTCGCTGATCAATGCGGTTCGCAAGAGGATCGAGTAACGAATTAAGAGATTGATGCGGCGCGAAGTCGGGCCAATAATTTTAAAATACTCTCTATCCATAAGGAAGCCCTTGCCAGAATCGGTTCAGAGCACCAGTGGACGACTTGTTGCTCAACTAGTAGGTATTGAGAATCGGTATTCTCGTAACCAAAATTTATGGTCCGGTAATGAGAAACACTCTTCTCATAACTACTTCTGACCACTTCATTTCTGAGAATGGAATTGTCATGGTACTTGGAGATGAAAATCAGCTTATGCATGGCGATATTCTGAGAATCAAATGCCCCCTCTAATTCGAGAGGGGACATGGACCGATTCCGGGGCAAGGATGCCAGCCGCCGGGAGGCGGCTTTTCCAGAGGTCATCGCTTTGAAATATCGAACCTTTTTAGAGGCCAGTCCCCAATCGATAAGTTGGTAGAAAAGTCATCTAGTGAGTGGATTCCTGGTCCGCTCCACCTGCCTCACACAACCCGTACAACTTTCAACTGACATTCCCTAAGGCCCAGCCAGGACGATGAAAGCACCCTCCATCCCAGCGCCCCTGTGTCCACCAACACCACAGTAAAACAAGTAGGTTCCAGCAGGCAGGGCAGTAAATTCTATTTTGGCCGTCCCAAAAGCCGGTATCGTGAGGTCCACATTCAACTCGTCGATGGTGAAGGTGTGTTCGCTGTCCAGGTTGGTCAAGTTGACCCGCACCAAGTCTCCTTGGTTGACAGTTATTGAGTTGGTCGTGAAAAAGAAGGATTGCGCTGTGAGGTTGAACTCCTGGAAGGGCTGTGGGGATGGGGTGGGCGTCGGCGGAATAAGGGTAGCCGTCGGAGGAACTGGAGTGAGTGTAAGGGTTGGCGTCGGCGGAATAAGGGTAGCCGTCGGAGGATCTGGAGTGAGTGTAGGGGTTGGCGTCGGCGGTAGAGGAGTGGCTGAGGATGGGAGAGACGTAATCGTCGCGGGGAATGGGGTGAGTGTGGAGGTTGGCGTCGGTGTCGCGGTGGGTGGCTGGGTTGAGAGCGTGGTCTCAGTTGGCGGAGACGTGGGCGAAAAGGTAGGGACGGGAGTATCCGAGGGCAGTGGCGAGGCCGGGCCATGGGTCTGCGAATCCTCTTGAGGTTGGGTGGCAAGAAGCGGCGGCTCTGCTCGAAGGGAGGGAAGCTTTCCGGGGAAGGAGCCGAAGTAGAGGAAGACAAATACGATAGTTCCAGCGGCAAGTTCCACAGATAGGATGACCGCGAGCAAGCGCTTATATCGGCCCAACATGCGCACCACTTTGTGCATTTGTGACGAACGACCAGTCTTCCACTGCATTCTAGGCCGACGATCGTGGGATCGACTTTACAGAGCCCTAACAGAGAGACCAAGCCCCGCACCACTCAGAGTGTGGTCTTTGCTCGGAGAAATGCTCGATACAAGGAATCACAACGAGTGGAATCCCTAGGAGATAGGATGGCAGAAGGCGCCTACTTCGCCGGGCGGCACGCATGGAAACTGCCGCCTGTGATGTGTGTGTAAACATAAAACGCCAGCCTGGGGTTCCGAGCGAGCGGACGCAAGCGGTTAGGTGGATCTTATGAGCTCTTCAGCGGTCAGCTCCGCGAACGTTTAGAGCCGAGTTTCTTTCTGTGTAGAGCATCAATTTACAACAGCTTCATCTCTGAGAATGGAATTGTCGCGGTACTTGGAGATGAAGGTCGTGGTGTGAATTTCCCTATGAATTCGATCGGTTGCTGTGAGCAAAAACGAAAAGCGAGGCGGTCCTGCCTCGAAGCATTGATCCCGAGAGTCGCTTATGCTTAAAGGCATGCGACCGAGAGTAATCATTGTTGGTGCAGGATTTGGCGGTCTGTTCGCAGCTCGATATTTGGCCGGGCGAGCAGTGGATGTGGTTCTAATTGACCGTAACAACTTCCACACCTTCACTCCGTTACTCTATCAGGTCGCGACGTGTGTCCTGGATCCCAGCGAGGTTGCCTTCCCAATCCGCAGCACTTTCCGAAATAACACCAATGTGCGATTCTTGCTGGGGGAAGTGACCGGGATTAGGAGCAGGGATCAATGCATCATGGTCAGCACCGACGGTGGGGCCCGTGAGGAGACGTATGACTATCTGATCCTTGCTGCAGGAAGCTCTTCGACCTACTTCAATGGGAACAGCCTGCGGCAGAACACTTTCGAACTGAAGTCCCTGGCTGACGCTGTAGCACTGCGTAATCATATTCTGCGACTCTTTGAGCGCGCGGCGTGGGAGCCTGATCTCAATCAGCGAGATGCAATGACAACACTGGCGGTGGTCGGCGGCGGACCCACGGGAGTAGAGATCGCCGGTGCGCTCTATGAACTTTACAACCACGTTCTGGCAAAAGAATATGGGAATGGTGACCTGCTAAAGGCGCGCGTCATTCTGATTGAGCAGCAACCGCATATTCTGGGAGCCTATCCACCAAACCTCCGGAAAGCCGCGCTGGCACAACTTGAATCGCTAGGAGTCGATGTGGTTCTGAACAGCTCAATCACGGCCTTGACGTCCGGTCAGATACAGCTCGATGATGGGAGATTGATTCGGACCGAGACCATCGTCTGGACAGCCGGAGTAAAGGCATCTCCGGTGGCCGAAATGCTCCAGGTCCATTTGGCCAAGCGCAACACAGTCCATATCAAGCAGACCATGGAAGTCATTGGCCTTAGCCGAATATACGCCGTCGGCGACATGGCATATTTGGAGGATTCGGCTGCCGAGCCATACCCGATGTTTATACCGGTGGCTAAGCAGCAGGCGATCCTCGCAGCGAGGAATATTCTGCGGCACGCAGAGGGCATGCCGCAGGTACCATTCAGATATCGTGACCGCGGCCTCATGGCGACTATCGGACGCCGCCGAGCGGTTGCCTGGATCTACAACCGGCTTCCGCTCACTGGCTTCGTCGCTTGGCTAGCGTGGTTGGGACTGCACTTGGTTACATTGATGGGCTTTCGGAATCAGCTAAACGTCTTGGTCAACTGGACCTGGAACTACCTCACCTACGATCGATCAGTGAGGATCATCCTGGAACATGGTTTGGATGCGAACGGAAGCGCGGTCTCGGACGGAGACTCGGGGAGCGTTTAAAGACCGAGCGGCTTTCGCCTGATTGGACTAGCAAAGCCGCCATCAATTGACTGCCCCCGCAGGAGTCGAATTACTCCAGGGGGCGTTGATATATCATCCAAAAATGACAAAACCCGACCTTGTTAGAAGTCGGGCTTGCATGCTTCGATGAGTGTTCGTGGCTTACCCCGACCCCAAGGCCTATCCTTACTGTCAGCCGGCTATTGAATTGTCTATTCCACACCACATGATCTGAATGGCGGTTTCGACGGACTAGCGAAATGCGCCCGGTTGTCGTCCACGCCGCGTGCGCGCTATCTCCACACTGGCACACCGAGTTCTATTCTGTCTCTACACAAAGCATCAATAGACAACAACTTGAAACCAGAGATAGCGATGATGTGGGTTGTGCCTGTGTCCTTGAAAGCTTCGTGCACTTCGGAGCCAATGCCACTACGGATGCCGGAGAGTAGCTCGATGAGCAACGGTGTCTCCACCTGGAGAGTTTGAAATATCCATATTACGTTTTTGCGAATGCAAAAACTGGTTGTGAGAAACCTAACTCTCGCTTCGAAGCGCAAACACTAGAAGCTCCTCACCTTTTTCAACACATTTTCGGTTATGAGAAGATCGGTTCTCAAGACCCACCCGCTGAACAATAAATTGCCGAGCGATAACCCGTGCAGGTTCAATAGAAGCCTCATTCTGGAAATCAATCGGCAGCCTTCTGCCACGAACAGGAGACTCGATCGAAGAAATGACTAGATCTTAATCTAGCATCCGAATACATTTCTCGGTATTCCTGCGTAGGGTCCGAACACAACGGCGGTGGTAAGTCTCCGCGAAATTCTTGGGATTTGGAATATCACGAAATGCTGAAAGGCGGAATTCCCTCAACGGACGTAAAATGCCGCCCGTGCCCCAGAATTATGAGCTTCGCTGGGCAGCGTTGCTTGCTGTGCTGGCAGTCGTGCTCACATCCCTCCCATTCATCATCGCGCCATCATTAACCCAACCCGGGTCGACCTTCGCTGGGTTCTTGATCAACCCCATCGATGGCCACAGTTACCTCGCCAAGATGCGACAAGGAGCCGAATTGTCGCTTGAGTTTCGGCTTCCGTACGCGCCCGAACCAGGCGCGGGAGTCGTTCTATTCGTCTATCAGCTGATCCTGGGGGGAATCGGAGGGCTCGTCGGATTGCCGCATATCCTGACCTATCATGCCGCTCGAGTATTCGGCACTCTGGCGATGGTAGCAACCAGTTACCTGTTCTTTGCGCGTGTGCTGCCAATTGGGAGAGCCAAGTGGGCCGCATTTGTGCTTGCGATCTTTGGCTCGGGGGTGGGGTGGATCGCGCTACCTTTCGGGCTACTGCCCGTCGATTTGTGGGTGCCAGAGGCAATTCCGTTCCTCTCCGCCTATGCCAACGCACACTTTGCTCTTGCGACCGCGGCGCTGATTGCCTCTGTCAGCCTGATTGCTTTCCCGGAAATTCTGCCTCGGGCGCGACTCCCGCTTGCATTTCTGAGCGGCCTGCTGCTGGCCGTTCTGCAGCCATTCGTCGTGGTACTGATCGGGATCGTGATCACCGCCTGGTTGGTGATCGAGCGCCTCCAGAATGCTCAGCCGGCGAGGATGAATTCCTGGCTGCAAGGGTTGGCTGCCGTTGTGCTAGGGGCATTACCGATGCTCGCGTACTCCTGGGGCGCGATCCGCCAGCATCCGGTACTTGCCGAATGGAATCAGCAGAACTCGACACCTACGCCTCCACTTGTCGAAGTCCTGCTCGGATATGGCCTGGTGATGGTTCTTGCAATCGTGGGAGCTGTGCTTGGGAAGGCTCGTAGCCATCCCAGCGGCCGCTTATTGATCACCTGGGCGATCCTTGGATTCGTGATGCTCTATCTACCCATTTCGCTCCAGCGAAGGCTGATGCTCGGCCTCTTTATTCCCTTGGTAGCGCTGGCGGGACTTGGGATTCAAGCCATCGCGCCGACTCGCCGTCGATTCGCGCTGATTCTGGTGGCTGTGATCGTGCTGTCTATCCCATCCCATCTGGTGGTCCTGGGATCCGGACTGACCGCAGTATCACGCGGGGAGGCGGGATTGGTATTGGCGAGTAGCGACCAGGAGCTAATCGAATGGATTGCGCTCAACATCCCGGAAGGCTCTTTAATCCTCGCCGGACATGATACCGGCAACCGACTTCCAGCCTACAGCAACACGCGCGTCCTGTATGGCCATCCATTCGAGACACCACGCGCGGATGATCAGGAAGACATCATTCGAAAATTGTGGGGATGGAGTGTTGATCCGCTGCTCGGACTCCAGGCTCTCCGCGATTCCGGTGTCGAATACGCCTTTTATGGGGAAGAGGAGAAGAATCTCGGAGCCCCTTCCTGGCTGCCCCTAGTCGAATTTGCCCATCGGGAAGGAGGCTCTGAGTTGTATAAGGTACCGGAGAGTTGACCGCAGCCATCGTCCTCGTATTCCTGCTCTCTGGCCTACTTTGGCTCGCGCCCCTAATCAGTGATCCGATGGGGGTACTTTTTTGGCGTGGGGCAGCGTATTCTGACCTCCTGATTTCACATTGGCCAAATGCGGCCTTTGTGCGTCAATCGCTTGTTCAATGGGGCCAAATTCCGCTCTGGAACCCGATGATTCTCTCGGGAACTCCGTTCGCGGCCGACCCGCTTTCGGGACTGTATTACCCACCAAACTGGCTCGCGTTTGCGATAGGGCCGGGCGTGGCGTTCAATCTATTGACCTGGCTCCACCTTACCTGGGCGGGGTTGGGCACCTGGAAACTTTCAAGGACCCTGGGCGTTTCTTCGGGCCCGGCCATCGTGGCCGGGCTGGCCTTCGCCGGAATGCCAAAGCTTATTGGGCATATCGGGCTCGGCCACGTGTCGTTGGTATTTGCCGTCTGCTGGACTCCATGGATCTTGCTGGCCTTCGGCAAAGCCGTTGAACAAATCGATGGGAAGCGATTCCCGTCCGCTGCACTGGCGGGAGCTGCGCTGGGAATGATTTTCTTGATTGACCCGCGCTGGTTCCTTCCTATGGCATTGCTTTCGGGGGCTTATTTTGCATGGCGCGTTGCGCATAACCTCCAGGGCCAGACGACAATTTCGAGCGAATGGGCCCGGGCGGTATCGTCCCTGGTCGTCGCGGGTCTCATGGCCTTAGCCATTGCCGCCATATTGGCGGCGCCGCTTGCGGAGTACCTCTCGCTCAGCACTCGCGCCAACCTATCCCTGGCCGAATCTACAGAGCTCAGCCTACCTGCTTTCTATCTATTAAATATTCTCGCTCCTCAGTATGCCGGCTGGCCGGAGTGGCAAATATACGCCGGAGTTGTGGTGCTCTTCCTGGCACTTGTGGCCGTGGCAGGCCGAGAGCAGGGCCGATGGTTCTGGGTGGGGATCGTCGGGTTCTCGGTTGTCCTCGCCCTAGGAAATCTCACGCCGCTCTACGGGCTGATGTCCGCCGTTGTACCGGGGTTTGATCAGCTGCGGGTCCCTCCTCGAACTTTGTTCCTCTCCTCGTTTGCGCTGGCAATGCTGGCTGGCTTGGGCCTGGATCAAATCATGAAGGCAGGCATCCCGATCAGACAGCTGAGACTGATCGGTGCGGCGCTCGCCGGCCTCCTGCTGATCCTGGCGCTCTGGCTATGGCTTCAAGATCAGGCTGCTTTGCGATCGGCGGCAACCATCATTTCAGCCGCGCTGGTCGGCTTGGCTGTCCTCTGGGCGGGTATTTCCCAAAACAAATCTCCACAATGGACAGTATTCGGGTGGGGTTTGCTCATCGTGCTGGATCTCAGCCTTGTCAATTTGACTACGCTGGAAGTAAGGGCAGCGCCGAACAGCGAGGAGATCGCGGCGCAAATTGAAGCAAGTAACCAGCGCGTGTTTTCGCCTTCTTATAGTCTGCCTCAACCCTCGATCGCCTCCGCCGGGCTCGAATTGGCGGACGGAATCAATCCCCTGCAGCTGCACTCCTACTGGGAGTACATGTCGCGCGCTACCGGGTTTGACGGCAGCCAGTACTCGGTCACGTTACCGCCATTCCCGGAGGGCGATCCGCAGGCAGACTGGGGATTCAAACCAGACGCCACTCTGATGGGAGATCTGTCTGTAGCACAGGTTGTCTCCGCTTATCCGATCGTTGGCGATGAGCTTGAATTTGACAAGACGGAAGATGGATTGCATTTCTATACCAACCCGCAGGCGCAACCTCGGGCCCGAGTCATAGGCGGCGATCCGGTGCACATCCGGTCGCACACTCCGAATCGGCTCGTCATGGTGGCTTCCGGGCCTGGGACGCTGGTGACGAGTGAGATCGCTTACCCTGGGTGGGAAGTCACAATCGACGGCTCTCCGGCTTCTCTCCAGACCCATGCTGGCCTGCTGCGTGCGGTTCAGCTGTCCGCAGGAGAGCATGAGGTGGAATTCACATTTCGCCCCGGGTCGCTGCGCGTTGGTGCGCTCATCACGCTTCTGGGCTTGGTCGTCCTGGCCTCGCTTTGGATCAGGCGATGACCAAGCGAGAGATTCGTTGGGCTCTTCTCTATTCGCTGGTCCTAATGGTGATCACTAGCCTGCCATATGTCGTTGCGGCATTCGGCCGAGACGATGCCTGGGGCTTTACCGGCTTTCTGATTGCCGTAGAGGATGGAAACTCGTATATCGCGAAGATGCTGGCCGGATCGGAAGGGGCATGGTTATTCCGAAGCCCCTACTCGACCATGGACCAATCCGGGGTGCTGGCGTTTTTGCCATACCTCTTGCTCGGCAAGCTGAGCAGCGGATCCCATGGCCAACTGGTGGGGCTCTTCCAGCTCTTTCGGATAGCGGCCATTCCCGCTCTGGTGATTGCGATCTATCGGTTCTCGGCTATCTTCATCGACAATGTCGCTTTGCGCCGCTGGACGGTAATTGTCGCCACGATCGGAGGCGGTCTGGGCTGGCTCTTGATCTTACTTGGGCAGCCGGAAGTGGCCGGCAGTCTGCCGCTCGAATTTTACTCACCCGAAACCTTCGGGTTTCTAGCCATCTACGGACTGCCACACCTCACCCTGGCAAGAGCCGCGATGCTGATCGGTTTTGTCTGGTATCTGCAGGATCAGTCGAGCTGGCGATCCGGTTTCGCGCTCCTGTTGGCCGGGCTGATCCATTCGCCGGAGCTGCTCTCCTCTTTCGCAGCCCTGGCGGCCCACCAAATAGCCATTCTAGGATTTGGGGCAGATAAGGGAGACTGGGTGAGACGCTTGGGGCGGACCGTGCTGCCATCCGTGCCACTGTTGGCATATCTCGGTTATGCGGCGCTTACCGACCCTTTCCTTCAAGCCTGGGCTGCCCAAAACCTGATCCTCTCGCCTCCGCTCATTCTGTATCTCCTAGCGTTCGCCATCCTGTTGCCTGCTGCGGTGCTCGGCGCGCGAGCGTTGCTGCGGCGTAGGCAAGAGAGCATGTTGTTTCCAATCACCTGGGCGATTGCGATCCCAGCTCTGGCCTGGGCGCCGCTCACAATCCAACGCCGACTGCCTGAGGGAGGTTGGGTTGCATTGGCCGTACTGGCCGCGGCGGGTCTTGCCACCCTCGGCACTCGCTCGAAACGAATAGGTCGCGTCGCTCTGGCGAGCCTATTGATCCCCAGCAGCTTGCTGATTTTGGCAAGTGGGCTTGAGCTGGCGATGAACCCTCGCGAACCCGCCTTCCGACCTCTCGCGGAGATCGAAGCCTTTGAGCGATTGGGGGAGTTGGCAGAACCGTCAAGCATTGTGCTGGCCTCCTTCCAGTCGAGCAACCCTATGCCGGCGTGGGCACCGATCCGAGTTGTCGCGGGTCATGGCCCCGAGACAGCCGGATTGGCGGAACTTCTGCCCAGAATCGCTAGCTTTTACCAGCGGTCCGCAAGCGATGACGATCGAATGGCATTTATCCAGGAGCAAAAAGTCAACTACTTGATTCATGGTCCTAGAGAACGCGATCTCGGCGACTGGGACCCGGGTGAGTGGAATTGCCTGGAGTTAGTGGCAAGTCAAGGCGAATATGACATTTTCCAAACCTGCACTCCGTAGGCTGAATCCGTGGCTGCCCATCGCTGTTGGGCCGATTCTACTGTTCGGAATCGACCTGATCCGCGGACGGGCGCTCTTCTGGGGCACTCCACTGCTCCAATTCACGCCATGGCATTCGGCGGCCAAAGAGATTGCATTCTCCGGTCATCTCCCGCTTTGGAATCCCTGGCTCGGGATGGGGGCGCCGCTGCTTGCAAACTACCAATCGGCGCTGCTGTACCCGCCAAACTGGCTTCTGCTAGCAACCGATGTTGCCTGGGGTCAAACGCTCCTGGTGCTGTTGCATCTCATGTGGGCGGGCTTCGGGATGGCTCTGCTGGCCCGATCTCTCGGACTGGGGAAATTCGCGCAGGCAATATCTGGAATCGCGTATGCGATGTCTGGCTATTTGGTTGCCCGTTCGGGCTTTCTCAGCATCAACGCCACAGCTGCCTGGCTGCCCTGGATCCTATATGCGGCAGAAGGTCTGGTGCGAAGCGCAGGAACGAGTTCCGTGGCTTCAAGTGGCCTGCTGCGAAGCCTTAGGTGGCGCGCAGCGGCACTGCTTGGCCTCGTGCTCGGCCTCCAGTGGCTTGCAGGGCACGCGCAGGTCGCATGGTACACGTTGATCCTTTTGGTGGTCTGGGTCATCTTCCGCGCTCGCTCTAATTCGGTCCCGATCCGGAGCGCAGTTCTAATGCTGGCGGTTGCCGGCGCTTTGGGCTTTGCGATCGCCGCGGTGCAGCTCATTCCGACTCTTGAGTACGCCTCGATATCCAACCGAGCTGGCGATTTGGACCCTGAATTCGCGCTTACCTATTCATTCTGGCCGTGGCGAGCGCTAGGCCTTGTCGCGCCGGATCTATTTGGCAACCCGGGCACAGCCGATTACTGGGGCTACGGAAACTTCTGGGAAGACGCCATTTACGTTGGCGTACTTCCCTTGCTGCTTGCGATTGGTGCGCTGGCATCGAAGGGAGTCGGCCGCATCAAATGGTTCCTGCTTGGTGTTGCGACGATCGCGTTTCTTTTCGGCCTGGGTAGCAATACGCCCATTTTCAAATTCCTATTTGATTATGTGCCCACTTTCTCCGCGTTTCAAGCTCCAACCCGATGGAATTTGTGGCTGGTCGCCTCATTTTCGATTTTGGCTGGATTTGGTGCAGAACACTGGAAGGTCGCCTATGGGAAGAAGCTGTATTGGCTTCGCCTGGGCACCGCCGGGGCAATTGCCATTCTTGTGATGGCCACCTTGATTAACCTCCTGGATACGGAGATTGAGCCAACATTCACACGTGCCATAGCAACGGCCGGGTTCTGGCTCGCTGCGTCCGGAATCCTGGCGCTTCTGCGCTCTGATCCTGGCCGAAAAGGCTGGGTTGCTGCGGCCCTGAGCGTTGTAGTACTCGATTTGTTCTTAGCCGGCCGCGGACTCAATCCGATGCTGCCGGCTAAGCTCAGTTCGGCGCCATCCGCTCTCAGCCAGGAAATCCAGGGAGACCATCGCTTATACATGTCTGAGGAGCTGGAGCGGGAGATTAAATTTGACGTTGCGTTCCGCTTCGACAGCTTCCAGCCGGGACTGGACTGGGTAATTGTTCGAGAGAGCGGATTGCCGAATACGCCGCTGCTGGATCGGCTGTCCTCCGCAAATAACTTCGACCCATTGCTGCCCGCACGATACGTCCTCTGGATGAATCGGCTCGAACAGGTTCCGTCTGCGCAGCGCGAACGATTGCTGCCAACCATGGACGTCGGTTGGCAAGCAGTACATGGAACAAATGGCCTGCCTAGGTACGAGCCAATTTTGGACCC
>SDBT01015287.1_pt1 | contig 12201 bp, 12 predicted proteins | sample 2277101 | NCBI WGS metagenome assembly SDBT01 (sample SAMN10404973, study PRJNA504765) | marine sediment metagenome | isolation source: marine sediment core GS10_PC15, 103 cmbsf | place: Arctic Ocean: Southern Knipovich Ridge | collected 2010
ATCGTATGTCCCGTTATATTGTTTAGAATCATAGATGTCGCCAAGATTAACATTAGTTACCCCTGATTCCATAGCATTCAAGACAGCTACTTTACTGAAATCGAATCCTCTATATGGTATGCCCACTTTCGATAACTTCTTGCCAAGTTTTCCGGCACCACAACCAATTTCCAACACTCTTTCTTTCTTTAGGAATACCAGAGCACAGATGAATTTATGAATCTCATCATACATCTTGATATCCTGCTTTTTGGAGAAAATCTCGTCATAGTATGAGGCCGGTCGTTCATTGTTCCCTTTGTAATTTTCGATAGCCATGTTAATTTCAGAATCGTTAATTAGTCCTTGTGAGTACATGACCTGAAGTGCCTCAAATGCCTCAAGCATAGTAGGCTTTTGTTTTAGTGCCGATAAGAGACAATTAACCGCTTTGTCATTCTCCCCCATCTTCCATGACGATTTACCCATCCAGGTGAAACATTCCGGCTGTCTTTCTAGATAATTCATAATCACGCTGTCATATTCTTTCGCTGGGTCATACTGAGAGTGAACAGCGAGATATCGATTAAACCAGAAGAAGGCTTTGTCGTACATACTCTTTTCGTAGTGGCAGAATCCCATGAGATAGATAGTATCAAGGAAATTATCTTTGAGTTTTAAGACAGACATTCCCCACGAAATTGCTTCATCAACTTTACCTGTGTAGAAACACGTCCAACCAGCGAGATCCATTGACTGCAAGTGAATATGGTAATTTCCTGCTCTGCGAGGATCAGTTAGGTCTGCCGCTTGTTCACAGGCTCGCAGAATCGGTTCGGCGCATCCTACATTGAACCGACTATTTTTAACTCGATATAGTTGCGCCAGATTCATCAAGGCGTAAGCATCGGCAGGGTCTTCTTCTATCTGTTTTTCAAGCAAATCTCTAGTTCTCTCAAATTTCTTCTTCATCTTTTCTTCTGAGAGATCATAACCATAGTGATCTATTTGGTATGCTGTTAATTCCTGTGTCATTTTGCCGCGAATAACCAAACGATTATGAACTATACCGTCATACCGTAACTTGGTTTTAGCCCTAAATATTCGGGTAGAATTAAGGAACGTGGATGGACTGTCCGAATAATGATTATAGACAGCCATAGATATTAAGTCGGCTTCAGTTTTGAATTCAAGGAAATCCCGCAAACTACCTTTTGGATCACGCAATCGTTCATCAGCGTCAATTATGAAAATCCAATCTCCTGTGGCTTGGTCAATCGAAAAATTACGGGCAGCAGAAAAATCGCCTTCCCACTTCTTGTGAAGCAGTTGTACTTTATGGAAACTACGGGCTATCCGTCTGGTTTCATCAACAGAACCGGTATCTACTATGATTATTTCGTCAGCGAAATTGACAATAGATTCTAAACACCCGCCCAGTAATTCTTCTTCATCTCGTACGATCATGCACGCCGATATCCTCATCCTCATACAGCAATCTCCTTAGTATCTTGCAGTAGATATACTTCGTCAATTATCTCTTTTGGTGTTGGTTGCCACTCTTCTTTTTTATCCCAGGGGCCATTCTCTGGACAAATCACACGCACAGGAGTATTAAGCGGATTCCACCATTCTTCATATCTTAGTTTATTCCTGACGTGACCTGACCAAACTACATGAGGAGTCCCACATAAGGAACCTAAGTGTATAGCTCCCGATGACGGACCAATCAGAACAGAGCATTTAGATAGAGCGTCACAAGTTTCTTCCAAAGATGACCCTCTAATATCTACTCCACCGGCATAATCAGATCCGGTTTTCGTGCCAATACAAATGACATTAGAGTAGTGATCTAATAGTTCATGCCAACTTTTTAAGTCCCAGTTCATGTATCCTGAACCATATTTGGTTAGATTTCTTGCATGGTAAGCAACCATTGTTCTTTCACCGCCAGCACCAAACTTGATGAATTCCTGTCTGGGTGAATCAGGCAGACCTACAAATTGTTGTGGCTTGATCCAACGTGATCCTCTGTGGTGCATTGGCAATTCAAAGTTATCTCCATTGTTCATCCACATATTTGGCTCTGTACCCTTTGGATCAAATTCTATGTACTCATCCATGAAATCTTCATAGAGATACTGATGGCCGGGCAATCCATAAACTATGGTATGGTCGTAATTTTTGGACATCACTCGGATCACACCTTGCCATGCACATAACTCCCACCCAAATTCACCAAAAAAAGGACCAGCTATTAAATCCATCATATCTCCATTATGAATGGGGAGGTTTTACCCTCCCCAAACAGGTTAAAAGGATGACAACATTTTCGATACACGAACTGCTGGACCGAAAATATACGAACGACCAAGTATGAAAAGAGAATCAGCAGAATCGTCTACCCAGGTGACTGCAGCTAGTTTCACTACCAGTCTGCCTGTGTTGACGCTTGCGATAGGCTCTCCAATACCAGCATCGGTCGGGAATAGTCTTTCGGTATCAGCTACAACTCCGTCAATTGTCAGAATCGCGCTCGAAGTACCCGCGATATCATCACAATTGAAAGTTCTCAAAGTCAATGTACCAGCAGTCGTACTACCAATGGTCGCTTTGACCTGTAGTAATTCGTGCAGCACTTGAGAGTCAGAGTTATGAGGATCAGTATTGGGACCATTAAAACTAAGTCCGGCTACGAGATATTCACTCACAGACGAATCTACTAAAATGGCACCACCGTTGGACCCCGTACAATCGATATCTGCCGTTACAGTCCATACATTAGTAACTGTGGCAAAAATTGTATCATCCGGTAAAGCACCAACCAACCATGCTTCCCAATCAGTTGCACCTTCAGCGTTGATCTGACGCATAAGGGCATGGAAAGTATTAGCTGCCGCAGTACCCGGAGCAACTGAACCGTTAGTTCCCGGATTTGTGCCAGTTGTTCCAGCAGCAGCGCCAGTTGTGGCTCCCTGCTCAAACAACAGAGCATTAGTGGCAGGGGTTGAAGCCGTACTTACATGCGCCGCAACCTGACTGCCTTTGTACCTAATCCGGAATAACTCGGCAGTATTATCTATGAATGTTTTCGAAGTCCGAACCCAGTCTTGCGGCTGGATGTGATTGTAATTAAAACCCATAATAAATCCTCCTTATGCCGCGAATCTCAGGCCGGTTAGTTTACCCCATCGTTCCTCTTCGAAATACTCCCAACCATAAACGCCGTAAAGTTCGCTCTCTTTTGAGTGAACTTCATCACGATTGATTGGTCGGATACGAAGATCCAGATCTTCATGGTGGATCAATGGGCGGTATTCAATCAGTGCCTTAGATTCATTTCCGTTTGGTACGAAATAAACCGATCCGGCTAGATTGGGTTCTTGGTTAAACAGATCAATATCAACAATTGGGTATTCCCCGAAAGGAGTCTTGATAATATCGATATTGAGTCCGTCTTTTTTGGACTCTTGGTCTTGAACCATGTGACCGAGTGACCAGCCAGCGATCATTGCTTTGAACTCCATTGAGCACCAGATAGCGAACCCGTCATGGTTTTGAGCCTTCAGTTCGGACATTATATCCCAAAAATCCATACGCGAAACTGTTTTTGCGCTATAGGTATTAGTGGAAATAAACTCGTCAATTCCTCTGGCTGTACTGATTGGATGGGGGCTAAATGAATCATTGATGACTTGGCCACCAAGGATAAGTTCACCTTCCATTTGTTTCTTGGCTGATACTAGAGCCATCGAAACGGCCCTGTCAAATGAATTGCCACCTCTGGTAGATTCTGCGTTGTCTACAAAAGTCGTCTGAATTGGATATGAGACTTCAGAGGTCGCAAACTGGCTGAATACCATATTAGCTGACAATCCTTCACCTGTAGTAAAGCCTTGTTCGAAGGCGGGGGAAATCAGTAATCCCTTGTCGCCTTTTTGTAATAGTGATGCAGATGTACCGTTACCGAAGTTACGGGCTACATCTTGGGATGTGTCAGTTAACATTGCTTCTGTCAGGCGCATGATTTCACCATTTCTGACCCACCGGATACGACTGCCAGTTGTTACTCTGGGGCCCTGTCCGGATTTCAGAATTATCCCACCAGTTGCCTGGGAGGTTTCATCAGCACCTGCGTATTCGACCCAATTATTATGAGGTGGTTGCTCAAGATGGCCGTATTTATGTTGAGGCGTAGGATTTCTATTACCCATCCGTAACGCCCATGATAGAGCTTTATTACGGTTGGGTTCATGCGTCCATATCTTATCTGATATCTCAAGAGGTTTTTCCTGAGATATATGATCCGCAGTATCCTGAGGGCCTCGAGTCTGTGTTACGGCGCCTGGAAGTGCCATAGCATATCCTCCTTATTATTAGGTTATCACTAGCGTCTACCGAGTTGTGGTAAGAAATTCTCGACGCGCTGCTCTCCTGCCGGTGCTTTCGCATTTGTGGTAGAAGTCCCAGTGATTTGACCCTTTGCTTTTTCCTGAAGACTGATGACATATTCCTCAACAGCCTTAGTTCCAGCAGCCTCCAAAGCCTTTGGCATATCCATTCCGATTGAAGCATAGTGATACAGTTCGGGATTCGTGATCTGGCCAGTTGTGACCATGATATCAAGATTAGACCGATCTGTTGCCCTATCATCCCAATCAGAATGCCTTGCCGCCATATTCGCTTCATGGAGAGGTCCAAGTTGCTGATTGACCTCTTTCATGACATCGTTTCTGGTTTTGGCGTCACGTGATTCCAGATATTTGTTAAATTTGTCAGGCGAACTTTCACCGGACAAAATACTCTGGATATCGATTTCGCCATCAGCAACGTCAGAAGCAATCTTAAATCCACCAGATTTACCTAATCTTTCAGCTAATTCTTTAGGATTATCCTTCATCATCTTGCTGATCTTGTTCAGAGTACCAATCTGGTCCGACTGTTTACCGAGCTGACTCTTCAGCCCTGCATTTTCCTCGGCTGCTTTGGTTAAATCGGTTTTGTACTGCTCCAACTGCTGTTCTGGGGTCAAGTCTGTGGTAGTACCATCACCTGTCTTTTCTCCACCGTTGCTCTTTTGACCTGTTCCGTCACCGGAATTGTCAGCCGCATTAGTTCCCGAATCAACAGCGGGGTCAGCTCCGGCGTCACCGCCTCCTGCATCACCCTGATTGCGATAAAACATCGTTTTCTCCTACTTTGTAGAGTTAATTATGTAACATTCAAGTAAAGCCCAGAAATCGGCGAAATCTTTCGCTCTCAATCTCTTGGCTTCTGCTTCGACTTTATCTTCGATTTTCCAAAAAGCGTCCTTTTCATCAGATATAATCTTCTTCGCTCGTTTCGTTAATAATTCAAATCCCGGACTCGAACTGAATTCAGACATTACCTGAGCAATAGTCTTTACCGGACTCATACCGAGACTCCTGTAGCTGGCGGTCCGATACCTCTAAGCGCATTAGCTCCAGGGTCTTGACTCGGACCAAGCGTATTGACCTGTTGCGCTGATTGAGCTGCACCCTGGCCATGTTCAGCTATATGCTGGTCAAGCGCCATCTTTCGAGGTTCTGGCCATAATCTATAATCAGGACTCCGCTTTTGTGCTTCATGGCTGGCAGTATGTTCTGCGGCATCATTCAAAGGCGACACCCTGACTGTCTGGCCATTAGCAATCATCTGATTCTCAATCTGAGGTGGAATGTTTTCCTGTGGTGCGGTTGGGTCATCTATCCAATTATCAGACCGATATGGCATCAAGCGGCGAGTCACTTCAAGGGCGATCTTCGGCCATTTCCATTTGACTTGTGGCATACTCTGCATAATTGGTATAGCGGCCAGTAATTGCTGTGTATTGACAATATCTTCACCAAGCGAGAACGTCCCTTTTGCTCTAAACTGTGGTAGACTGTTCCACATATAAGTTGAAGAATCGACGTTGAAAAACTCATCGCCAAAACCACCGTTATATTTGAACGATTCTGACCTTCTAAGGAATTGCTGCTCGAGGAAAAACATATTGAGATAAGTCGGTTCCAGATTCTCTTCTTCTATCAATTGAGCAACTGTACCAGTCCTCGTAAGAGACCCGGCCTGAGCAGCTCTCGTTTCAGTAGCAGTCGTCCTACCTTTTGAAATCTGAGCTTTATCGGACTCACTCACACCGGCTTGTTCTTCCGTTAAATCGATCTGTGCCCTGATATCAACAATCCCTTCCTGATTTGAAAACTGACCGGGATTGTGGACGAAAATCTTATCTTTCGGCGGCCCACCAGAACTAACGAGAACATTACCACTGGTTAATTCTGGTTCGCCGTCAGTAACTAGACTTTGATCTATAATCGCAAATGGATTGGCTACTAAATTCTGGAAATCTCTTCTTGAATTCATACTGGCGTTGATATCAATTTGGAGTCTCTCCATTCTTTCGAGAAAACCCATACCCCTGAATTTGTTGGGTACTCTTGATAATCTCCAGATACTAAGTGGCCAATCGGGTATATTCGCCCTGAAAATTATTTCATCCTGAGCCATTTCAATTATATGAGTGCGTGTCCAATAGCGAATTTTCTTGATTCTGTGACTATTGATAAATTCTTGCCTAATGTCAGCATCAGAGATTTTGTCAAGGGCCGGCTTCAAAGTCTCAAGAGCACTCGCAATAACCTTATCGATATTTTTGTATTTACCCCAAGGCTTTGCAACCTGTGAATTCATTAGAAGCTCTTCTAAGGTAACATCGGAGTCATCGCAACAGAAACGAGCGTCCTCAAGACCACCTTGAGCACTTGGATCGGGGTAGAATCGCATGAAGTTGATATTCATCATATCAGAGCGATCTACCTTATCCGGCAAATAAAACATCTCGGCTACAACCCGTTTGCGTCTGACCTTTACTCTGTCAAAGACAACTTCTTCATCAAATGTGCGGCGCTTTGGCTGGTATCCATCTTCCAGAAGCCATCTAGTTGCTGTTACTCCATAATCGAATATACTGGCGTCTTGTAGAGCTTTGAAGGCTTTGATCTTGAATTTCATTTCTCTGTGACGTTTCAATAAATGCCCGGTAACTTCCGCAACGAAAAATTGATCTTCAAAGTCATCAGATGTGATCTCAAAGTAGTTCGGGTTTGGGAAAAGAGTATTGTATAGTTTAGCAAGTCCTGAATCTACTATGGCCGCACCTACCGGTAAATAGGTGTTTGAATAGGCCGAAATATCATCTTCAATGAGACCGGTTGATTCGTCAATCTTAGAACCCGGTGGATCTAGTGCTTGATATATTTTGAGATACCGTTTATTACGGGTGATGTCTTGCCTTTTAGCTTCGAGTGCGTTCTTGTAATCAGACGTCACTCGCAGTTTGGCTTTACTGTCGTCCAGTTTGTTGATCGGGAGAGTCATTTCAGCCTGTTCACGGGCTGAGAAATTTTTTATCTTCGGTACAGTTTTCTTTCCCCTTATGAGAGCGTTGACTCTCTCCGATTCTTTACTGAGGAATTTCTGCCCTTCTGTTAAATTAAGAGTAGGTGGCATGTTCACCTCTCTTCGGATTTATCCGAGATGACTTTCTCCGTCCGATAGGTCTGCCTGTAAATCTCTCTCGTAGTATCTGATTTCTCGCATAATTAGGTTGTGCTTTACCAGCCAAATCAAATTGAGTGAAACAGTTGGCAATCATATACCTGAATATATCGCCACCATGAGTACACTCATTCTGGTCATAGTAGCCCTGTTTCCCTTTATCGGGGTAAACGAGTCCACTCGAGAAGCATTCTATGAAATATGTCAGTCTTTCGTGAATCGAAATAGCCGGTTTACCATCTGGTAACGGTAATTCAAAAACCGTTTCAATTAATTGAGTGGTCTCAACAACACTATGTTTCCTACTGTCAGGGAAGATTCCGCCAGCGTTAAGAATCCCAATTGATGTCGATTCGTTCTTGTCTGAATTAGTTTCCCTGCCCTGGTTGCCAGCAGGGTCGGCGTAAGCAAATATTCTATTATTCAACCATGAAGGTGAATAATAGTTCTTCAACATCTCAATAACTGCATGGAGTAATTCAGGTGTATTTGAACTCTTTAGAATGACTTCGTTTAGTAAATTCAATCTATAAGCGGTGAAATTGGGGATTTTAACATACTGCGCAAATAAGCACCCACACAGAGTAGTGCCGAAATCAAAGGAAAGGCGTATTGGAATCGTAGTGTCATAGGTCGGGTTTGTAACAAAAAGATTCCTCTCCCAATTCCTAACAACCGGCCTTCCTTTGTAAGCTGTGTAGTTGATTTCCTGATGCTGTTCCCAATCAGCCCGAGCATATCTTTTCCGTTCTCGCGTGTACCAAGCCTTCCCAGCTCGAGTTGTCGGGTCTTTTTCAGGATCAGCAGTGTAATGCAGTCTCAAACAAGAATAGCCTTTGTTATTCACCCAATATTCAATACCCGGCAGACAGGCAGCCAATTCGTGAAGTGGAATGTGATTAAATTCTGCCTCTTTCATATTCACGAAATGATTTTCAAGCCATCGCCTTTTAGCTTCATCTGGAAAATCTGGGTCATTCTCTAAAACATCTTTTGGTGGCCCTACCAACTTTTCCTGAATAGTCCGAGAGTCCACTTCATTCTTACCTACAATCTCATCGGTGTATTGGTCGCGGTTGTGCATGATGTAGTAAGGTTTCTGCTTACCATAAGGAGTACCAGCCCCAATAAATTTACCGCCCCCAGAGAGCGCGGGGAGAGCTGCTCCAAAGCCGGTCGCAAATTCAGGTTGAAGATTGATCTCATCAGCAAAGATTATTGACCAAGTGTGAGAAGGGATAACATCATCACCTTGCGGTATTGACAATATCTCTGATTGGTTTTCGGGGAATTCTAATGATGATTTTGTACCGATAGCATTTTCACCTGTCATTTTCGCTCTAGGAAATCCACCGGCCAGATCAAATATCTCTTCGTGTTCAATCAATGCACGGTAAATATGCACCTGCCTTCGTAAAATTCCATTTGCATCATCTTGTTTCTTGGATTGGTCAGCTATTCGTCGGTTTTTTAGAAACATAGCATCGTGCAAAAGCAGAATTGCAACTGCCCAAGTCAAGCGAATCTGTCTGGATTTTTCTATGAAGGTTATATCTGATTCATTTATCACTCTAAACAAAAAGCGGTACATGACAAGAGCGGGGAATTTCTTATATAGAATAGAGGGATCATGTTCATCCTTAGTACAGGCAAAAAACTTGAGCAAATACCAGGGATCACCGGTTGCGGCTTTGGCCATATCTATCCAAAGCTGTCGTTCTTGACTTTTAGTTAATTGTACTGTCATCAGGTATCACTTCATAGCTAGCGGGTATTGCCCCAGATTCTATCGATTCCACGTTCTCTTTTGCCTTTGATACTGAATGATCGATTGGCGCCTGTTTACGAGTGTGAATTACTTCAACTGATTTTAGAACGGCAAATTTGGTGGCCGGGAATAGATTCCCGAGCTTGGACAACATTTCGACCGTTTTGACTCTGACCGGCCAATTAGGAACTTCCTTCAAATGGAGAACTTCGTTCCCCTTATTATCTTTGAGCTTGATGTAGATATGGTTCGAAGCGGATAGACATTGAGTAATCACCTTAGACAACTCCTCAAGTCCGATTCCTTGCTCGAGTAGGGCATTACCGATATCCCCCTCAGTTTTCTTTTCGATCGAGACTTTGAGTTTGCAAACTGATTTTGGGGATATATGGGCAGCTACGGCCCATTCCTGCTGTGAGCCTGCCGGATTGGAGGCCATAGCGACAGCCAGAGCAGCTTCCGCTTTGGTCAGGCGTTTCTTGGTTCGACCATATTCAGGTGGCTTGGTGACCTTCTTATCATCTTCGTTGAGTTCTTCCGGTTTTTTGAACTTCATCGAGCATCCCCGCTAGACTGGTTCTAGTCAACAATTATTTGCACATTTATAGCATTATTGGGGATATTATGTTTTTGTCAAGGATAAATAAAAACCCCCGGCTCGGAAAGTTAATCTAAACCGGTGGTGAACCTAACACTAAGAGTAGCAAGTAACTTTAAGTGTTTGAGTCTGTTAGGTCAAATTAAAATTTCAGGGTTATTAGCCGATACCACTAATTTCAAATTAAATCCAAGATTCGGTAAAACTTTGCAATCGAACGGTCTTTGTATGTGAAATTGCAGTTGTCACTAATTAGCTCATATCCCCCGTGCTTTCGGATATAAGTTTGCAGAGAATCAAATTGAACGCTCTTCTTTTCAATAATAGTCGCTTTTTTGCGTCCAACTATTTCGGGGATCCAGACAAATACTATTTGATATTTTCGGTCTTTCGGAGGTCTGTTTTTTTTCAGAATCGCTCTTCTGAGAATCCAAATATAAATAGTGTGGTCAACCCTGGCGCCAACTGTATAGTTTAACCTATTTACTCGGTCTCTCAGTTTTATGATGCTACCGGGCGTGATATGGGACCCGATAGCATACACAGTGTCAAGAGAAGAACTTTTTTTGATCATTCGCTGGCATAGTTGCAATTTTAGCTTTCAGGCCCTTCAGTTCTTCCCGAGCTTCTTTCCGGCCAGCCTTCGCCGCTTTCAAGGCAGAAGATTCACCTCTCCGCATTTCTTCGTCAGTAGTGTGATCCAGTTTTCCAGCCGGACACGCGTCTTTTGGCCACGCAGCGACGAGAGCCATGATTTCGGCTTTGATTGATTTCGGTACGCTGTAGCACATTACGCCTACTACAACCGTCTCCATTGTTCGCTCACCCATGATAATTTTCCTTACTCTAAGAGTTTACGTTTCCTTGCCATGTTAAACAATCTGAGAGGATCTGTGTATATTAAACCTTTCGATTTCACGCCCATTTTACTGACATATCCCCACTGATCAGGAGTGCTTACGCCATTTTTATTGAATTCCTCTTTCCATCTACCAAAAAACAATTTATTCACTCTTTCTTCGTTGAGATTTTCAAGGTCGTATCTCATATACCAAATTTGATTTTGCATCTCATTTATGAAAGACTCCATAAAGATACCATGACCTTCTGCTTGGATGCTGAATATCACACTCTTGCGAAACCTCAGCAAGTGAGAATAGAATCTGATCTCATTGTGGAAAATGGAGGCCGCTTGAACAATTCCTCCGTATGTCCGGTCAACTACAATTAAAGCACCTTCGAGATCGTGATTGTGAGAATCTAACTTCCCGATCAATCCACCCCTTGATGACCAGTCTTTCCTGTGATACACACAATACAAAATGTAATAATGAGTTTCATCTTGTTTGGCTGAGAAATAAATAGTCGGGTAAGCGACTGATGTTAATGAACCAAAATGAACAGGAGCAATCTGATCGCGGTTATCAAGGTAATATTGAACAAATACCGGGCTATACCTCTCGGCGAGCTTCTTGGCCGCTTTGTGTGGTATGACGGTTGCCGGTTTAATCATGTTCGATCACCAGAGAATCTTTCCACGCGTCATAGCGGATCACGACGCTATCGAGTTTCCTTTTTAGGGAATCAATGCGGAGTGGGTCCCACCCGGATCGGTTTGCGAACCGCATGAGAGTGATGGCCTCTGATGTCCTTTCCGCCCGTTTAACGATCTCCAGATGATACTGAGCGTCTTGAATGTGTCTGTCATCAAACCACAGAGACACTCGATACAGACCCGTCCCGATCGACGCCAAAATCAAAACAACCGCCAGAGTTTTCCCAACAGTCGCCCATAATTCATCAGTCATTTTCTTGGGCCGATGTGTTTCTTGACCAATCCGGATCGTCGACAATAGTTTTCTGTACTTCCGATGGGTCCATATCGACCGAAAGCTGTTGAGAACCGTTGATACCAATGCTAACATAAACAGTTCCGTCGGAGAATTCTTCAATCTTAATTCTCGCGTCAACATGGTCATTGTAATAGACTTCACCTATGGTGAAACCGTACAGCGCGGATGAATCGTTATTTCCGTGATTACCACAATGCTTTCGGTGACATTTCCAATCATCCGGTTTCGGGTCTGAAGGATCGTGTAGATGGGTTTCAGATCCACTCTCGACTATCGTAGTCTCGTCACTACAGCTCACGATAAATACCAGACAAGCTGCCGCGACAAAACTTAGCGCCCAGATCAGCGTTGAGCTTCCACCGCTTCTGACTTGCCCCTTTGTGATTTCTTCTTTGTAACTCATTTCTTCCCTTTCTTTGGTT
>SDBT01015288.1_pt1 | contig 12201 bp, 11 predicted proteins | sample 2277101 | NCBI WGS metagenome assembly SDBT01 (sample SAMN10404973, study PRJNA504765) | marine sediment metagenome | isolation source: marine sediment core GS10_PC15, 103 cmbsf | place: Arctic Ocean: Southern Knipovich Ridge | collected 2010
ATCCGCCAACTTCCAAACGGATACCAGACAAAATTATCTGAGCGCGCCAGTAATCTCAGCCAGGGGCAGCGCCAGCTTCTAGCGATCAGCCGTGCGATTCTGGCAAATCCGGGTATTCTTATATTGGATGAGGCAACCAGCAGTGTTGACACACGCACTGAAGCACGCATTCAGAGTGCACTGCTGCGATTGATGGAAGGGCGTACCAGCTTCGTGATTGCACATCGTTTGAGCACTATCCGTGAGGCGGATTATGTGCTGGTTATCAATGAGGGTGAAATCATTGAGCAGGGCAACCATAAAGAACTTTTGGCGATGAAGAGTTTTTACTTTAACCTGTATATGAGCCAATTCAAGGGACAGCAGATTTAAAACTGTCCGAGAAATAAACCTTAATGCGTTGGTATTGGTGTATGTTATATACTTAATGCAGTTTATTTACTCAAGGGTTGAACGATGCGCTGGATAAGAAGTTTTCATCAGCAAGAGCAACCGCCGATGCTTTATCGGCAGGCTATGCTAATCACATTAGCTGGGAATATTTTCTTGGCAGTAATAAAATCATTTGCTGCGTATTGGAGCGGTTCATCTGCAATGTATGCAGATGCAGCCAACTCTGTTTCTGACGTGCTGTATTCGATCCTGCTGGTGATTGGACTGTGGATGGCTCTGAGACCTCCTGACCTCAGCCATCCGCAAGGACACAGCCGATTTGAACCCTTTGCCGCATTGATTGTTACTCTCTCGATGGCATTTGCGGGCTTTGAAGCGGGGCGTTCTTCTCTTATCCGTTTTGTCGAAGGGGGTGAATCGATCATTATAGGCATTCCCCTCATTGTTCTGGCTATCAGTGTTTGCATAAAAGTGATCATGTTTATAGTTATCCGGAGGGCGGCCCATGATACCTCCAGCCCGGGCCTGGAAGCGGCAGCGAAAGATAACATCAGTGATGTAGGGACTTCATTTGCGGCGGCTTTGGGGATTCTGGGTTCACAATTCATTCATCCGCTGTTAGACCCGGCCGCAGGGATTTTGGTCGCGCTGTGGATCTTTAAAGCAGTGTTCGATCAAGCGCGTGAAAACTTGGGATACTTAACAGGTGCGGGAGCAGATTCTGAAACCCAAAATAAATTTCAAGAAGCAGTAAAAAAGATAGATGGTGTGAAGGATGTCCATCATATCATTACTGATTACGCAGGTCCAAAATTAGTGGTTGATATGCATATCAATGTTGATGGAGAATTGTCTTTGAATCAGGCGCACGCTATTTGCGATCAAGCGATTGAAAAGTTAACCGCTTTTCCGGAAGTAGATCGCGCTTATGTGCATGTTGAGCCGATTGGATATTTATAAAAATCAGATGATCTTTTCAACAATCAGTATGAAATTGACATGGACAAAACCAATATGGCAGACATTGTGAATTATCGATACTATTTCTCCTTCCAGAGAATTTAGAAATCCTTCTAATTCTTACGGGTCTTCAGTCATACGTATTTTCAAACGATGCACGCGATATTTCATTTTTGTTGATCTTCATAAAATATTTTTATCGGTACTAATAATTTTACTTACAACATTATCAATTACAATTGGATATTTAACCAAATTTACTATTACCAAGTGCAGTACAATAGTCCAATTTCTAAGTCTAAACCAATGGAGATAGAATGGCAGAAAAACACATTATCAATGAAGAGTTGTACAAAGACCATGAAAATAGACCAGATCTCGCGGGTGAACATCCCTTTGGGGACACTCTGCAGTTGATCATGCTGATTATATTTACCGCTGCGATCACGGCTGATTACTTCTTCTTCCAGACATATGATTTTTTTGGAAGTAAGATCTCACCCATTGTACGGTTGCTGATTGGCTTGTTTTTAGTCGCTTTTGGTGGGTGGCTCGCTCTACGCGGCATCCGAATCGTGTTCCATGAACTGCGCCCGGAACCAATCATGATAACTGAAGGCATGTTCTCTCAGGCACGCCATCCAATTTACCTTGGGGCAATGCTTGTTTATCTTGGGGTGCTGTGTCTGACGCTTTCTCTTTTAGGTGCGGCTGTGTACTTGTTCGTTATACTAGTTTATCAATGGTTGGCGAAACATGAAGAGAAATTAATGCTGGGCATTTTTGGGGATAAATATCGTGATTATATTCGGCGCGTTCCTATGTGGCTGCCAAAGGTGTTCTGAGATCTTCAATAAATAAACGATTAGCATGTCCTGAGCATTGCACAACTTTTGGTGAATAAGTGAATAAGTTGAAATTGTCCGACAATTAAGTTATAATAAAAGCGTTATGATAAGGAGCGATCGATGCCTACGCTTTTAGTCAAGAACGCACGCCTGTTAGCAACCATGGATGGCGCGAGGAGTGAGATTTCAAATGGGGGAATGTTCATTGAGAATGGTTTTATCAAGCAGGTGGAAAAGAGTGAAGAACTGCCGGATTCAGCTGATGAGGTGCTTGATCTTTCTGATCATCTAGTAATCCCGGGGTTGATCAACACCCACCATCACTTCTACCAAACACTGACACGAGCAGTACCGGCTGCACAGGATGTAAATCTATTCAACTGGTTGAAAACGCTGTATCCGATCTGGGCGCGCATGACGCCAGAAGATATCTATATATCAACGAAGACAGCATTGGCGGAACTGGCGCTTTCGGGCTGCACAACTGCATCGGATCATTTGTATTTATTCCCCAATGGATCACGCCTGGATGACGAGATCACAGCAGCACAGCAAATGGGCATACGCTTGCATGCCTCACGTGGATCAATGTCGCTGGGAGAATCAAAGGGTGGGCTACCGCCGGATTCTGTTGTAGATGATGAAGATGATATCATCCGTGATTCACAGCGGCTGATCGAAACTTTCCATGACAGCCATCCTGGCTCGATGACGCAGATAGTTCTGGCGCCTTGCTCGCCTTTCTCCGTAACAGGTGAGTTGATGAAGCGCTCAGCGGAATTAGCCCGTCAATATGGCGTCTATCTGCACACCCATCTAGCGGAAACGAAGGATGAAGAACAATTCTGTCAAGAGAAGTTTGGCTACCGACCGGTGGCATATATGCAGTCGGTTGACTGGGTGGGAGATGATGTTTGGTTTGCGCATTCGGTGCATGTTAGCAAAGAAGAAATCGATGTGTACGCTGAAACTGGCTGTGGTGTGGCGCACTGCCCGTCTTCGAATATGCGTTTAGCATCCGGCCTTGCTCCAATCTGGGAACTACTGAGTGCGGGCGTGAACGTGGGCATCGGTGTGGATGGTTCTGCGTCAAATGACTCCTCTCATTTATTGGCAGAAGCTCGCCAGGCAATGCTGCTGGCGCGAATGCGGGCAGGCGTAAAAGGGGCATCACAGTCTGGTTCAGAAGCACCTATTCTGACTGCGCGGCAGACACTTGAGATGGCAACTATCGGCGGTGCGGCAGTACTGGGAAGGAAAGACATCGGTTCTTTAGAACCCGGAAAATGCGCGGATTTTGTCGCTTTTAACCTGAACAAGCTTGATTTTGCTGGTGCCCTGCATGATCCGCTGGCAGCGCTGTTTTTCTGTAATCCGGTAAAAGTAGATATAAACGTGATAGGTGGAAAATATATTGTTAAAGATGGTGAGCTGCAAACACTCGATCTGCCAACACATATTGAAAAACATAATAAAGCAGCAGCGCGATTGATGGAAGGGTAGGAGAGGGAATTGAAAGAATACAATCGAGAACATGAGAGTTCATTTCAGCGCTTACAGCGTGAGTTGGGTGGGCGTATTGCCAACGCAGAGCCGGGTGAAAAGTTGCCGCCTGAGCCTGAGCTTGCCCGCCAGATGGGTGTATCAAGGTCAACCCTTCGAGAAGCGATGCGATTCTTCGAAACGCAGGGACTGCTTATGCGGCGGCAGGGAGCAGGTACCTTTGTAGTCGATAAGAACGGTGTGTTTGATACAGGGCTGGAAGTGCTTGAATCTCTGGAAACGATCGCAGACCGAATGGGTCTGGAAGTATCGATAGACGGGTTGGAAATCGAGGAACTGTCTGCTGATGCAAAGCTGGCAGAAGCACTAGAAGTACAAATAGGGGCAAAATTAATAAGTGTGACTCGTGTTATCAATGTTAAGAAGCGACCAGCAGCTTATTTGCGTGATATTCTCCCAAGAGATGTGCTATCTCAACAGGATTTAGGGGAAGGATTTACCGGATCAGTACTTGACTTGCTTTTAAAACGCGGTGACCCACCCCTTGAGTATTCGCGAACTGAGATAAGAGCTGTGGCAGCGCGTTCAAAAGAGGCGCGTGCACTGCATATCCAGCGCGGTGATGTGCTTCTTATGCTGGAAGCAGATTTGGTCACGAAAACAGGGAATGTAATTGATCATTCTCACTCCTATTTTTTACCGGGATATTTCCGGCTGCATGTGAACCGTAAGATTGGCATTATATAATAATAATTATAATATTTGGAGGTAAGAAATGCGAAGTTTTTTAGGAAAAGACATATTATCACTCAAGGATTTCGAACGAGCGGAGTTTTTCCGCATCTTCGAAGTCGCCGCTGAACTGGAACCGATTGCACGCGATCGTCGCAACACGGACCTGCTGGCACATAAGACATTAGTAACCGCTTTTTACCAGCCATCCACACGTACTCGCCTCGCTCATGAAGCAGCTATGCATCGGCTGGGTGGCCATGTGACTGGATTTTCTGATGCTAAGATGACCCGAGCAGGCGACTGGTACCAGGAATCAATCAAGGATACGGTTAAAATGCTGGAGTATTATGGTGATGTGATTGTCATGCGCCACTTCCAGAAAGGTGCACCCGCTGAAGCAGCTAAATGGGCCAGTGTACCGGTGATCAATGCCGGCGATGGTTGGGGCGAACACCCCACTCAGGTTTTGACTGACCTATATACAATTCTGAATGAGAAGGGCACTATCGATGGGTTAACCGTCCTATGCATTGGTGATATGCGTATGCGCACTATGCATTCACTCTCTTATGCGCTGACCCAATTTGATACGAAAGTGTTTTATGTTTCCCCACCCGAGATGTCGTTGACCGATGAATTCAAGAAAGAACTGGACGCGAGGAATCTGCAGTATGAAGAAGCCAAACACGTGGCAGATGTGATTGACCAGGCGGATGTAATTTACATGGAACCGGTTGTGCAGCCTGATTACAGCAAAGCCCGCCAGGAAGCCAGCGCAGAAAAGGGCTTGACCCCGGCCAACTACAAGATCACGCGCAAACTGTTAGCGGAAAAAGCAAAGAGCGATTCCATTATTTTACACTCCCTCCCGCGCATGGATGAGTTGCCGTCTGATGTGGATGGCACCCGACACGCCCGCTATTGGGAAGAAGCCTTTAATGGTGTTGTAATGCGAATGGCACTGCTAGCTCTGATCTTGGGAGCGATGGAGTAAAACCTTTATTAATTTACAGAAAGGTAAAAAATGAAACAAGGGGTGGTGCATGCCTCACCCCATAATAAAAATTGGAGGTTGATATGCAGACATATTTACACGGGCGAGACCTGATCAGTGACCTCGACTTCTCCAAAGAAGAAGTGGAAACGATTATGGATGTTGCCTTTGACATGAAGCGTAAACGTGCGCTTAATGAACCGCATGCCTACCTGCGCGATAAAGTGCTGGCGATGCTGTTCTTTTTCAGCTCAACCCGCACGCGGGGCTCTTTTGAAGCTGGTATGGCGCAGTTGGGTGGGCACGCTGCTTTCATTGAAAGTAAAACCACACAAATCTCACATGGGGATACAACTAAGGAAATCGGCGAGATCTTCGGGCGTTATTTTGACGGTATTGCCATCCGCCATTGCGACTGGGGTATCGGAAACGGTTATCTAAAAACAACCGCAGAATATTCCCGCGTTCCAGTGCTCAATATGCAATGTGATATCTATCACCCGCATCAATGCCTGGCAGACCTGATGACAATCTGGGAGAAGAAAGGGCGAAACCTGAAAGGTAAGAAGATGGTTGTGTCTTGGGCATATGCTTCCTCCTATTCAAAACCGATTTCCGTCCCGCAGTCTCTAATCCTGCAGATGCCTCGCTTTGGGATGGATGTGGTGTTAGCTCATCCGCCAGAATTTAAATTATTGCCGGAGATCATGGATCAGGCCAGAGCGGAAGCTAAGAAAGCTGGCGTCGGTTTTGACGTAGTGCATGATATGGATGAAGCAATTAAAGGCGCGGATATTGTTTATGCTAAATCCTGGGGTCCGCTGGTGACAACCACAGATGTAGAGGAGGGCTCTAAGATTACGAAGAAATACGAAAGCTGGATCACAAACGAGAAACGTATGAAACTTGCCAACGAGGATGCGATCTATATGCATCCACTACCCGCTGACCGTAATATTGAAGTGACTAACGCAGTTTTAGATGGGCCACAATCAGTGGTGTATGACGAAGCTGAGAACCGCCTGCACGCGCAGAAGGCCGTGATGGCGCTAACAATGGGATAAAAAGGAGAAATATGAAAAATAAAGTAGCAGTTGTCGCTATTGGCGGCAATTCCCTCATCAAAGATAAGAATAATGTGACTGTAGAGAGCCAATATCAGGCTGCCAAAGAGACAACCATCCATATCGCCGATATGATCGAATCCGGTTGGACGGTAGCTATCGGGCATGGAAATGGCCCTCAGGTTGGTTTCATCTTACGCCGTTCGGAGATCGCACATAAAGTTGAAGGCATGCACAAGGTACCGTTAGAAGTGTGTGGTGCTGACAGCCAGGGCGCGATTGGATATGCCCTGCAGCAGAATCTACAGAATATCCTTCGGAGCCGAGGAATTGACAAATCCGTCGCAACCGTGATTACCCAGGTGCGTGTGGATGCTAATGATGACGCATTCAAGAAACCTACCAAACCGATTGGCACTTTCATGGAAGAAGAGGAAGCACAGCAGCGCGTTGAGAATCTAGGTTGGGATGTGGTTGAAGATTCCGGCCGCGGTTGGCGGCGTGTGGTGCCTTCGCCCATGCCAAAAGAAGTTGTCGAATTGCCCTCTGTCAAGCAGCTTATCGCTGCGGGACATATTGTTATCACAGTTGGCGGTGGAGGTATCCCCGTTGTGATGGAAAAAGGCGCTCTAAAAGGGGTAGCAGCCGTGATTGATAAAGATTATGCATCCTCGCTGTTAGCGCGTGAGATCAACGCTGACCTTTTCGTCATTTCCACGGCTGTAGAAAAAGTTGCTCTCAATTTTGGCAAACCGAATGAGAAATGGTTGGATCGTATGACTCTTTCTGAAGCAAAAGCCTACCTAGCAGAAGGGACACACTTTGCCAAGGGATCAATGGCGCCGAAAATACAGGCCGTCATTTATTTTCTGGAAGCAGGTGGTAAGCAAGCACTGATCACCAACCCGGAAAATATTGGCCGTGCCCTGAAAAATGAGACAGGCACCTGGATAGTTCAAGATTAAATGCAATATCGAACCTGCTTGCTAAGTGGCTCATTACATCATTTGGTTACAGGAATCTAATAAAGTGATGCTGTTGGGGAATTGCGTGAAATTTATCCCCACAGCATAAAAAAATGGAAAGTGCAGTTGATATGAAGAAATTTTCTTTTTATCGATGCTCGCTATGCGGGGCAGAGTTTGCACCGGATGAAGTAACATATACGTGCCCTTTAGATGGTGGCAATCTGGATATTATTTTTGATTATGATTCACTCAGAAAAAAGATATCTCCTGATTTGATAACCACATCACAAGAAGCATCTATTTGGCGTTATCTGCCACTGCTTCCAGTTGATGATCCCGGCTATGCTGGCAGCGCGTTGCATTCTGCTGGATGGACACCATTGTACACATTGGAAGCGCTAGCGAAAGAAATTAACCTGGAAAAATTGTGGGTCAAAGATGACGGGCGAAACCCAACCGCGTCTTTTAAGGACCGAGCCAGCGCAGTAGTTGTAGCACGCGCCAAAGAGATTAACGCGGATGTGATCGTAACCGCTTCTACCGGCAACGCGGGTGCAGCTCTGGCGGGAATGGCAGCCGCGGCGCACCATCAAGCGGTCATCTTTGCCCCAAAGACAGCCCCTCCTGCAAAGGTCGCCCAACTACTCGTCTTCGGTGCGAGAGTTTTTCTGGTTGATGGCAACTACGATCAAGCATTTGACCTGTCCATAGAAGCAGCAGACACATTCGGCTGGTACTGCCGCAACACTGGATACAATCCTTTTACGGCTGAAGGGAAGAAAACAGCAGCCTACGAGATATGGGAACAAGTGATCGCAAAGCAGGATCTGAAAAAACTGCTGTGCGTGTTCGTTTCGGTTGGAGATGGGAACATCATTTCAGGTATTCATAAAGGATTCAAGGATCTATTAGCTTTAGGATGGATTGATCAAATACCTCGTATATTTGGCATCCAATCAGAAGGATCATCTGCGATTGCGAATGCTTTTGACGCGGGAACAGAGGTGATCACACCAGTGCAGGCAAATACACTTGCGGATAGCATTTCTGTTGATCTTCCTCGTGATGGACTGCGTGCACTGCGTGCAGCCACTCAAACGAACGGCGCATATGTTAAAGTATCTGATGAGGCAATCTTACAGGCAATCGCGCGTTTGGGCAGGGAAGGTATTTTTGCTGAACCGGCAGCCGCGACAGCGTACGCTGGCTTGCAGAAGGCAACTGCAGATGGCTTGATTGTAAAGGATGATCCTGTGCTAGTGTTAATCACTGGCAGCGGATTGAAGGATGTGAAAGCTGCTGAACAAGCTGTCAAGGCAGCGCCAATTATTGAACCTTCATTATCATCGTTGAGAAAGGCGATGGCATAAAGAAAAAAATGGCAGTAAAAACAACTCCAAATTTACCAAAATACAGCGTTGTTGCTCCGATTTATAACGAGATCGACTGTGTTCAGGAATTTCATCGGCAAGTATCTGCGGCGATGGAAACACTCCATGAAAACTGGGAACTAGTATTGGTTGATGATGGTTCCACAGATGGTTCCACATATGCTATCCGTGAGATTGCTAAAAAAGACATACATGTGCGTCCGGTCATATTCGCGCGTAATTTTGGGCATCAGATCGCGGTTACTGCTGGCTTGGATTATGCCCGGGGAGATGCAGTCATTATCATTGATGCAGACTTGCAGGATCCACCTGCAGTGATGCTTGATTTGATCAAAAAATGGAAAGAAGGATTTGAGGTTGTGTATGCGGTGCGGCGTAAGCGTGAGGGGGAGAATTGGTTCAAGCTGTTCGCCGCCTCACTTTTTTACCGTCTGATCTACCGTATAACTGACGTGAAGATTCCACTTGACACGGGAGATTTTCGCCTATTAGACCGCAAGATAGTTGATGTAATGGGGCAGATGCGAGAAAGGCACCGCTTCTTACGCGGAATGGCCGCATGGGTAGGATATCGCCAGGTGGGAGTTGAGTATGATCGCAAAGAACGATTTGCCGGGAAAACAAAATACCCGTTCAGCAAGATGTTAAAATTAGCATTGAACGCAGTTACCAGTTTTTCGTATTTCCCTCTGCAGTTGGCAACTTATTTGGGTTTTATATCAGCGGGAATAAGTATTCTTGCGATACCAGTAGTAACTGCGCTGCGTCTTTCTAACCAGGCGGCTTTATTGGGGCAAGCAACGACTTTGATCGCCGTCCTTTTTCTTGGCGGAGTGCAGCTGATCACGCTGGGAATTCTAGGGGAATATATTGGTCGAATTTATGATGAATCAAAAGGACGCCCGCTGTATATTGTCAGTGAAGCACCAAAAAATAATAAATAGGAGATTATTAAATGGCTAAGATTGATCTAACTATCTACCCGGAGCGATTGGAAAATTCGATAAAAAGAGCAAAAGAACAAAATATCATCATCCCGACTTTTGAACAAATGAGAGACCCGAACCTGATTCCTAACAAGATTAAAGAGGAATTAAAGTCAATTGGGTTGTGGGATATCAATCCCCGGAATTTATTTCGAATCACATGGAAAAATGAACCAAAAGTAAAAGGAGGACAGTTCAATGGCGTTAATTATTTTGAACTGCCAAAATCCTTAACAGGTGTAGATGCACGCATCATTGTACTGGTTGGAAAATGGTTCCCGACGGGAGCGCATAAAGTTGGCGCTACTTTTGGGTGTTTGGTGCCGAGATTGGTCACTGGGCAATTTGACCCGATTACTCAAAAAGCTGTTTGGCCTTCAACTGGCAATTACTGCCGCGGTGGCGCATACAACTCAACGCTGCTGTCGTGCAAATCTATATCGATCTTGCCAGAGGGTATGAGTAAAGAGCGGTTTGAATGGCTGAAAAAAGTATCCGGTGAGATCATCGCAACCCCGGGCAGTGAATCTAACGTAAAAGAAATTTTTGATAAATGCTGGGAACTGCGCGAGACCGGGGAAGATTTGATGATCTTCAATCAATTCGAAGAATTCGGCAATTATCTCTGGCATTATGATATTACTGGTCATGCCATGGAAGAAGTACTTAAGAAGGAATTAGGATCAAAGGGAAATTATCGTGGTCTAATCCTTACCACTGGTTCGGCAGGCACGATCGGTTGTGGGGATTACATGAAGCAGATATATCCGGGAAGTCTCGTGGGTGCAAGTGAAGCGCTGCAGTGCCCTACTCTAATGGAGAACGGTTACGGTGCACACCGCATTGAAGGTATTGGTGATAAGCATGTGCCTTGGATTCATAATGTCAAAAATACCGACCTAATTACTGCCATTGATGATAATGCGGTTGTTTCGCTTTCCCGTTTGTTCAATGAGCCGGTGGGAAAGAAGTATCTTGCCAGTAAAGGTGTGCCAGAACAGTTGATTTCGCAATTAGACCTCTTTGGATTTTCCGGAATTGCAAATTTGCTGTCCGCAATCAAAATGGCGAAATATTATGAAATGGGCGAGAATGATGTTGTTCTTACAGTGCTGACAGATTCTATGGAACTGTACCAGAGCCGCTTGAAAGAAATGCATGAAGAATTTGGGGCATACTCAGAAATGGATGCCACTGCGCATTTTGCCCGCTATTTAGAAGGTGAGGGCATAGATAACCTAACTGATCTAACCTATGCTGATCAACGCCGTGTTCATAACCTTAAGTACTTTACCTGGGTTGAACAGCAGGGTAGAACCTACGAAGAAATTGTCGACCAGTGGTATGATGAGAATTACTGGACTGAATATCAATCACAGATTGATGATATCGATGAACTGATTATTGAATTCAACAATAAAGTTGGTCTAATCTAAGCAATAAAAATGGCGGAATGGGATCAGCGACAGCAAATTGATACTGTTCCGCCTGATAATGCGTTAATCTTAACAGCGATCATTCCTTCACCGCGGGATCTTGAGATCGCGCGAGTTCTTGGTTGGTACCGTATTCCTTTTTGTTTTGCCCCAAAAATCGTTCGGGTTGATTATATTGCGTTTTACCAACCTGCCATATTTGGAAAGGAACATGCGCATTGCGTTGAAACATTCGCGTCTGTACGTGGAGTGGAATTAACTACCAGGCGGGAAATTATCCAGAATGAACCAAATCATCCCCGGGCTGACGAGGAATATTATAAAATCCAACTTGGACCGCTGACTCAATTAGAGAATTCGATTCGAGCGGATAAATGGAAGCGCATTACATTTCTTTACACAACCGGTAGTCGTTTCGTGAACGCAAAGACTATTAATGACCTTGTTGTCCGTTCAGATGAAAGGAAAATTCTCTGGCGAACATTGCGTGAAAGAGCAGCAGAATTTGAATCTAAATCCTATCGAGATTTACAGGAAATAGATCTAGATGAGAATATCCTGATAATGCTCGGTGAACTACACCGCATCCAAGAAAAAACGGATTGGTATCGGAATATATAAAACCCTTTTCGACAAGATAATATACAATGATTGCTAGAGGAAACTATGGAATTGTTAATTAAATCCGGAAACATCATCACTGCTTCTGAGACATATACTGCTGATATTCTTATTGAAGATGAAAAAATAACAGCAATTGGTTGCAACCTGAAAATAGGCACAGACACACAGATCATTGATGCAAGAGGTAAAAACGTACTTCCAGGTGGAGTGGATGTCCATACCCATTTTGATCTACCAATGTTTGGTACTGTCTCTTCGGATGACCATTACACCGGACATAAGGCAGCCGCATTCGGCGG
>SDBT01015289.1_pt1 | contig 12200 bp, 8 predicted proteins | sample 2277101 | NCBI WGS metagenome assembly SDBT01 (sample SAMN10404973, study PRJNA504765) | marine sediment metagenome | isolation source: marine sediment core GS10_PC15, 103 cmbsf | place: Arctic Ocean: Southern Knipovich Ridge | collected 2010
GCCCAGAACGAGCGGTACTACTACCAGGGCGGGCGGGTATTCCTGGGCGATCGGCTCGGGCAGATTCATCTGGTTTATGAGGACCGCAAGCTCGACGTCATTCCGATTATCTTCGGGGTCAACGCCTGGCCTTACGAGCTTTTCGAGCAGATCAAGCCGCACGAAAAGGGCTTGAAGACCTACGGCGGTCCGAGCCGTGAGCCCTTCGCCTCCGACCGGCAGGCCCGGCGGCTTCTGGATGAGTCGCTCCTCCTGCAGCCTAACGATGCCGAGAAGGGGATGAAGTATATCCTGGCCGTGCGGACCCGCCCGGTGGGCATCAAGAAAATCCTGCTGATGAAAGACTCCTCCCGGGAGGCGGGGTTCATGGTCTCGGCCGCGACGGGATTGAAGGCCGAGGCCGAGCTGCCGGGCGGGGAAGACCACTGGCGCCTGGTCGATAACGATTTCTTCACCCGAAAGCTCTACTTCACCGCATTGGATCGGCTGGCCAGACGGTTTTACCAGTTCCGTGACGAACTTCCCGCCAGCGACCCGCCGGCGCCACCTGCGGATTACCAGGGCCCGAGGGTCCGCTTTGAAGGCACGGGGCTGGCCGAAATCTTCACCAACGTTTACACCCAGAACCTGCACGACATGGCCACCGAGAAGGTCGACGCCGAGGGCATGATGCATACGTCCTCCCCGGGCACACCCAACTTCGGCGGGTACGTTGGCTTCGGGACCCACCGCAACGGCGACGGCAAGTATCACGCGCTCGTCTGGAGCCGCGATGTCGGCAGGAGCCTGATCGAGGTGACGGCCGCCGGATATTGCGAGCGGCCGGCCAAGGCGGGCGATCAGGCCCATCGCCTGCTCTACGACCGCAGCTTCAGGTACTCCCAACCCAACTGGAAACGCGTCGCCAATGCCTCCACGCTGGGCAGCGACCGGCGGCTCGAAAAGCTCTCCGGGAAGGAGAACGATGGGCACGCGTCGATGATGCTCTTCATCTATAGACTCTTCCAGCGCCGCTGCGTCGACGAGCAATGGCTGGTCGCCAACCGCCAGGCGATCGTGGACGCCGCGGAATGGTTCGGCTGGCAGATGGACAGCCCCCAAGAGTCCAACTTCGACCGCGTGCTCTACTCCGAGAGCGAGGCCTCCACACAGGAATTCGGCGGGCATGACCTGTTCTCCAATGCCCTGGCTTGGCGGGCACTGCGGGCCTACGCAAAGCTGGCCGACGCCATGGGCGATGAGAAGCTCAAGAGCCGCTGGAGCGGCCTGGCCGAGAAGCTTTGGGAAGGCATCCTCGCCTGTTTCACCACCGAGCACCCGCGGTACGGGCGAGTTTTCGTCGATACGACCTACGACTGCTGGACGTGGGAGGCCAAGAGGCTGGCCCCCCTGTTCCTGGCGCCGGACCTGACCGGGTATGACCCGGCGATGGCCGAGCCGGAGTTGTACGAACTGGGACGCAATACCTACCTCGCCCAGCGGGAGGAAAGCCCCTCCTACGCCTACGGGCGCCAGATGGGCTACGGCCAGGGGTATATAACGCAGGCGGCAATCATGCTGGATGAACCCGAGGACATGCAAGGGTTCGTCGAACAAGCGGCGGCCTTCGCTTACCATCATACCGACCATCCCTATATCGTCCCCGAAGGCGTGGTCATGCATCTGTCGGGGCAGTTCTGGTTTCGCAACTGCGACCTGGGCAATTCGGTCCAACAGGCGGAAATCGTCAAGTGCGCGAGGCTGCTGATCGGGCTGGACGACCTTGACTCAGAGGGCGGCCTTCGACTCCTGCCTCGCCTGCCCGGCGGGTGGACAGGCCTATCCGTGGAGGACCATCCGTTCATAACGGCTGACCCCAGCGGCCCGGTGACGGCCAAGGCGACGTACCGTTACGCGCGCCGAGACGACGGATATCGGCTGGAGATGCGCTTCGATCGGCCGATAGCCCGTGTGCGGGCACGGCTCGGCCCGTTTCCCGCCGATGTCAGCGTATCCATCGAAGGTGTCGAGGCCCCGTCAGAGATCAAAGACTTCCACGGCCGCCGCTTCGCCTACGTGCAACTGGCCAACGTTACCGAGGCCGCCATCGAAGCTATAGGCCGCTGAGACGTTCTCTCCATCGCCGGGTGCGACGAGAAGGTCAAGCCCGCTCGCGCAGTCGGCCGATACCTTCTGAGAACGTCCATCGGAAATCGCCTTGATATATGCGGCCTTTACAATCTGGCTGTTCTTGATCCTGTTGATCGGGCTGGGCACCTATCGCCTTTGGGTCTCGATGCTCCGACCTGCATGGGTGAACTGGGTTCTGTTCCCCGGCACGGTCGTTTCAGAGATGGCCTACATCTTCGGGTGCCTGATCACCGGCGGGGAGATCCGTCGGGCCAGGCTGATGGACAAGCCCGAGTCAGCCAAAACCCGCAAAAGCGCTGGTGCCGACGCCCCCGGGGCCGAGGCGACAGCCGGGCTGAAGTTCTTTGGCCCGATTCTCGCCGCCGCCTTGGCCATAACCGCCTGCGCCGTGGTTATTCTGATCGTCGAAGCCGCCCTCGGAGATCCGGTTATCAGCGAGTTCACCCAGGATCCGGGCTCGCCGCTGATCATGGGCCTGGCCCAAGAATTGCCCCGAACCTGGAGCGGATTCTGGGATCAGCTAAGAGAGCAGCTCTATCTGCTTCAGCGAATGTGCGAAACGTGGGCCAGGCTCAACTGGCTGGATTGGCGGGTGCCGCTTTTCGTCTACCTCGCGGCCTGCCTGTCGGTGCGCCTGGCCCCGACGACCCGCCCGGTTCGCCCGACCCTGGCCGCCGCTGTGTTGCTGACGGCTGTCATCGCCGGCATCGGCACGATCTCCGGCGGACTGAGACACCTCATCAATGACATTTGGCCGCTGCTGACCTACGTCTACGCGACGCTGCTGTTCCTGCTGACGGCATCGGGATTGGTCAAAGGCCTGATCGCGCTGTCCAAGACGCTGACCGAGAGAAAGAGTCAATAGCGACCCTCGGGCGCACTTGTTTCAGACAAGCGGATTCTTCAGTCGCCCCGATACACGCACCGGCTCGTCTCCGATTCCCAGACAGTCACGGCAGATAGCCCGGGCAATTCCCGATGAATCCGGTCGAAAAGATAGGCCGCCATCAACTCGCTGGTGGAGTTCTCCAGCCCGGGCACATCGTTGAGCAGGTGGTGGTCCAACTCGGCGAGGATGGGCTCGACCGTCTGCTTGATCTTCCCGAAGTCCATCACCCAGCCGGTCTCCTCATCGACCGGTCCGGTGATGTGGACGTCGAGGCGATAGCTGTGGCCATGCAGCCGCCTGCACTTGTGCCCTTTAGGCGCATGGGCAAGCCGGTGGGCCGCCTCGAAACGAAACGTCTTTACGATCTCCGTCTTCATCCGCTTCACCAGGAACCGCCGGAGGTCAGACTCCTCGGTCCTTCCGGGGCCAGAGAATTCTATGCCATTGCAGGCCCAGCCTGACGCCGCGCCCAACCGGCCGCTCGGCCAAGAGCCACTCGGCCAATTGTCGGGGCTCAAGCCGCCCACCCACCGGCGAAAAGATCACCGTGCAGCGCCGGGCCAATTGCCCGCGTGCGACGGCATCCATGGCGAAATCATAGTCGATCCGGCCGGCCACGACGAACTTGACCTCGTCGGCGGGAGCCAGAAAGTCGATATTCTCCCAGCGGTTCGCCTGCTCCTGCCCGCTTGAGGGACACTTGAAATCCACGATCTTGACGACCCTCGGATCGACAGCGGCAAGGTCCAGCGAGCCGTTCGTCTCCAGAAGCGTCTCATAGCCGGCATCGCAAAGGCGGCCCAGCAGCGTCGGGGTGGCCGCCTGAAGCAAGGGCTCGCCGCCGGTCACCTCGACCAGCGGGCAGTCCAACTCCGCCAGGCGGGCGAGCACGGCCTTCAAGGCCATCTCCTGCCCACCTTCCCAAGCGTATGTCGTGTCGCACCAATCGCAGCGAAGATTGCAGCCGCTCAGGCGCACGAAGCCGCAGGGCAAACCGGCTCGGGTGCCCTCACCTTGAACGCTCAGAAAAACCTCGGCTACTTTTAGCGTTTCCACCAACGCTATCGTCCCTTCACAACGCCGCTATCGCTCTGAAGAAGGGGAGCAATCCTGCCGGGCAACACCGGCCAGTCTCTCGCCTAGACCGGCTGGTCAGGGCGCAGTTCAGCGCTGGCCTGGCCTTGCGGTAAGCCCGTTGGATGGGCCTCGAGGAAGTCGGCCGCCTTGTCCCGCCCGGTCCCGCGAAGATGGCGAAGGTACTTATCCCGAAGCTCTCTGCGGGTATGGAAGGGCCCGCCCTCTCGCATCACCAGCCACATCGGGTCCTCGCCGACGGTGCTCGATGACATCATCTCGCCGGTCCATTGCTCCAGCAGCGCCTGGCCGTGGTCGGCCACCTCCTCCATCTTCTCCGCCAGGTTCTCCGTCTCGTGCGGGTCGACGCAGACGTCGAAGAGCATCCGCGCCGGATAGTTCTTCAGCCCGGTGTGGTACGTCCGTATGAAGAGATAGTCCTCCCATCGCACGGCCCGCTGACAACTCCATGCGCACTGGCTGAGAACCAGGAAATCCCGTCCCTCGGATCGCCCGGCCCGAAGCGCCTCGGCGAAGCTGCGCCCGTCCCAGTGCGCCGGGACTTCCCCCCCCACCAGCTCGATCAGCGTAGCCGCCACGTCCGTCTGATAGTGCAGCGCAGTCTCCAGGCCCCCTGCCGTCACCGACGGCCAGCGGATAATCATGGGAACGCGGCTGGTGCAGTGATCGGCCACGGGGTGGTCCCCGATCACCGACAGTTCGCCGAAGTTCTCGCCGTGGTCGGAGGTGATGATGATGGCCGTCTCGTCCAACACTTCGCAGTCGGCCAGGGCGCCCAGGATTTTGTTGACCCAGCTATCGGCGTACCGGATGCCGCAGTCATAGCCGTCAATCCATAGCTTGTAGTCACTCAGCGAAGCCACGCGGTCCGGCGCCCGCCGCGAAAAGCACCCCGGCCCGGCGGCTTGCCCCTGACTGCGCGACCACGCTTTCCCAAAGGCGCCGGCCGGTTCCTGCGGACCGCCCGGGCCAAAGCTCTCCCACTGCGCCCGGCGAAGCTGCTCGGTGTACCACGGGTCAACCGGCTCGTCCTCGAAAGGATTGCCGAAGCTAACCGGCGTCCGATAGGGCGTATGGGGATCCCAGAGGTTGATATGACAAAGCCAGTTGTCCTCCTTGCCGTGGCGTCTGAGCCAGTCAATGGCCTGGGGCGCAATCTCATCGGCGCTTTCCAACCCGCTCTTGCCCGGGTTGAAGAACTCCCGCCAGCCTTCGCAGAACCACCAGGCTGAGTGCCGCTCGACGTAGGGGCTGAAGGACAGCGGGTACATTCCAAGCTCGCGCAGCGTCCAGATAAATCCCGGGCGCTGCCACATCGTCGAGAATCTCCGGGCCCGGCCGACCGGCCTGATGTCCGCGGCGCTGCCGCCATGGCCGACAATGCCGGTGTGGATTCCGAACCGCCCCGTGAACATGCTGGCCCGACTGGGAAGGCACGGCGCGTCAGAGACGTAGCAGTTCTCCAGTCGGAGGCCTTGCGAGGCGATGCCATCGATGGTCGGCGAGGTGTTGCGGTGATAGCCATAGCAGCCCAGATGATCGGCCCGCAAGGTATCAATGTCGATATAGAGAATACGCATACTCAATCCCTCGTCCCGATTGATCTTGACGGAGATGTATCCCGGCCTGGATTACATCATACTACCTATCGTCCGGGAGACAAGCCTGGATAGAAACACGGTCGCCCGCCGGGGTTGCCGGTCAGGCCCAGGAGAGGGCAGGGAAGGTTTCCGTGGCGGAAAGGGGCTTGGATCAATAGGATGTTCGGCGATTTGAAGACTAGGCGACTCAAGATCATCCTGCTTCTGGCGGCAGTGCTCAGACTGGGCCTGTTTGGCTGGGCCTGGAACGCTCCCGAGCGACTTTACACACCGGATTCCGGGGGATACATCGCCCTGGCCGATGCCCTTACGGCCGAGGGCGCCTTTCGCCAGGACGATCGGCCGGAGATATTCCGCACCCCGGGCTATCCATTCTTCCTTGTCCTTGGAGCGGTCTTCGGCGGGTCGTGGTGGCGGTTCGTGGTTCTCCTCCAGATCGCTATAGACGTCTCCGCGGTGTATCTGACATTCCTGCTGGGCTGGATGCTGCTCGGTGAAAAGGCCGGGGTGTGGGCGGCCGGCTTCCAGGCCGTTTCACCGTTGATGATCGCATCCTCCGTGCGGATTCTCTCGGACACGCTTTTCTCCTTCCTGCTGCTTTTGGCATTGCTGCTGATCGTCTTTCATTTTCGCAACCGGGCGCACTGGCCGGTCGCAGCAGCCGCCGTGGCGCTCGCGGCTGCCTGCTACGTTCGCCCGGTCGGGCTTACGGCGGCAGGCGTCTGCCTGGTGGCGATGCTTTTTCGGCCCGGGCGCATCCGCCGGGTGGGGATTTTTCTCGGGATTCTCCTGGCTCTCCTGGCACCCTGGGTCGTCCGCAACGCCGTGGTGGCCGATTACTATGGCTTCTCCAGCTTCGCCGGAGATTCGCTGTACTTTTTCGCAGCCGGGGAGATCGTCTCCCGGCAGCAGCAGATCCCCCCCGCCCAAGCCAGGCAAGAACTCGCCGCTTTGGACGCCCGGACCAACGAGGGCGAGGCCCCAGGGTCGGCTGCCCGTTGGCGGGCCCGCTATGGGCGGGGTCTTATCCTCTCCAATCCCTGGTTGTACGCGAAGATCCACGTCAAGGGGCTGATGGGCTACTGGCTACCGGGGGCTACCGACGTGCTGGAAATCGCCGGCGTCACAGCCGGAAACCGCGGCACGGTGGATATCCTGCACAGCCGAGGCCTGATCCCGGCTGTGCGACACTATTTCGCGGGCAAGACATGGACGATCTTGCTCGCCGGGCCGATGGTCATGATCTGCCTGGGGCAGTACCTTGGGGTGGTCTTGTCGGCCCTTAGGGCGCGATTGTCCATGGGCGCGGCGATCCGGGTACTGATTGCGGTGGCGATAGTCTTGGCGGTCCTGCCCGGCCCCTTTGGGCTGCCGAGGTATCGCGTGCCCATCGGGGCCCTGCTCAGCCTCGCAGCAGCAGCCGGTTGGCTTGGTCTACGCCGAAGAGACACCGCCCGGCCAGCGCAGCCGCACTGAGAACGCTTTCGCTCAAGCCCCCGTGCGTGTCCTGCGGCCTGCTCGTCGCCCGATTAGCCGACCGAGGCGCCGAAAGCGAGGCTGGCCAAGGACCCTGGGCCGCCAGAGGGCGTCGATCAGGGGCGTAAAGGTATTCATAGCCAGCACAGCCGTGTAACAGGGAATCGGTAGCTTCAGGTAGAGCTTCAGGAGCATGCCCACGACTCCGCAGCCGATGCCGAAGATAACCTGCCCCCCGCTTGTGACCGGGCGAGATGTCATCTCCGGGGCCAGGAAGAACGCCGCCAGCAACAGCTCGCTGGAGAGAATCTGGTAGTTGACGTAGGTGAAGCCGACGTCCAGGCCTTCGGCAAGCAGCGGCAGAAAGACCGCCCGGGCCGCGCCGCCGGGGCCGGTGAGTTGAATCGGCGCCACCGCGACCGTCGCCCACGCCGAAAGCACGAACGCCAGGGGCAGAAGCCCTTTGACATAGTGGCGATAGACTAGGTACATCCCTCCGATCAGGATGACGATCACGCAGGTCTCGCCGATGCCTCCCGGCCTGGCGCCGTAGACCAGCTCGTTGATCGGCGGAAGCTGCATCAGGGCCGGCGGCTTGCCCCCGGATCGGTTCGCGGGCGCCAGGACCAGAGCGCTGAACGTCGGTTCGGGGCTCGACGTCAGCCCCGATAGCACCTCCGTCGGGGGGGGTAGGAGGATCGCGTCTGCGCCGATCGGCGCCGGCCGGCCCGCCCAACGGCGATAGTGCTCCACCAATTGCCCCTGGCGGATATCGCCAACGACAAGACGATTCTGCGCAAGAATCGGCCAAGTCGCAGGATTGATCATCGCAGCCGGCAACATGACGCCGACAGCCAGTCGGCCGACCAGGGCCGGCTGCCAAAGGAAGTGTCCCACGCCGCCGAAGACAGCCTTGCCAAGTATGATCGCAAAGGCCGACGCCACCACCGGCACATACCACGGCACGAAGGCCGGGAGCGTCAGGGCCAGGAGCAGCCCGGTCAGGTAGGCATGCGATCGGCCCAGCAGCGCCGGCGTCCGCGTCACGCGATAGTAGAGTTTCTCCATCGTCACGCAGGAGGCAATCGATATCGCCGCCACCACGCCGGCCCGCCAGCCAAAGAAGACCACCCCCGCCCCCAGCGGCCCCAGTGCGGCGATGAAGGTCACGGAGTAGATCGTCGAAACGCGCTCCGGGGCGTACAGGAAAGGCGCTTGACCGCCCGGCGCCGATTCGCGGCGCTGCGGCGTTTCCACCGCCATCGATGTCGAATCACTAGACACCCGTGCTCGCCTTCCGCTGCTTGCCGGCCGCCAAGCTGCTTATGGCCCGCTTGAGCTGCCGAACCCGCTGGGCCAGCGGCAGCTTCGCCGGACAGACATACGTACACACCCCGCACTCCACGCACGCCAGGGTCCCGGCCTTGCCCGCCTGATTGATCAGCCCCAGCTCAAAGGCGTCGTTGAGCGCCGCGACGTTCAGCCGGGCGGGACATAGATCGGTGCACCAGCCGCATCGGATACACGGGGCGGGGGTCGATCTCTTCGGGGTATCGATAGCCAACAGGGCGCTGGTGGCCGGAGAAACCACAGCACCGGAGGGGGTGACCGACCCCACCATCGGGCCGCCGTGGATCAGCGGCGCGTCCCAATGGCCCGCGATCTCGTCGCAGCTTGCCCCCAGCGGCGCCCAGACGTTCCGCGCCTGCTCGAACCGTTCGCCGGCAACGGTGACGACGCGATGGGTCTGCGGCTGCCTGCAGGCGATCCAGCGATAGGCGGCAAAGCAGGTGGCTGCATCCACCACCGCGGCGCCGACATCGGTAGTGTGCCCTCCCGGGGGCACCTCCCGTCGCGTCAATACCTTCACCAGGATGGACGGCGCGCCGGTGGGGTACTTTTCCGGAAGAGCGATTCGCTGGATGTTGTAAAGCCTGGCCGGACCGACCAGTTGGGCATAGTCGCCCGTCCTTCGGCGGTCCACGGCCAGGATGACCTTTCCACAGCCGATAGCCCGCCCCAGGATCGCCAAGCCACGCATGACATCGCTGCCGCACTCGCAGAGCAGCCGGTGCTCGGATGTCACATAGGGCTGCCCCTCCACCGCGTTGGCGATCAACACGGAGCATCCCTTCTCTCTGACGCGATCGACCCAGAGGCCGAGCGGCTCGGCCGCCGGCTCATGCGTAGTCAGCCCGCCGATGCCCAGCTCCGCCCGCAAGGCGTCATCGCTCAAGCCCCGCCACTGGATGGTCGCCTCCACCGACCGGATCGGCCTGGGCGACGACAGCTCCCCCAACTCGATGGCCGGGCAGCGGAAGAATCCATTCCCCCCGGCGACAAGGGCGGTCGACATCGACGAGACCTTGCCCGCCAGGGGAGCGAAGACGTCCACGCCGCTGTCGTCGTCGGCGCGGGCGAGAAGCTCACCGGCCGAAACCGCCTGGCCCGGATGGACAATCGGCTTGGCCGACCCACCGCCACAGGCCGCCAGCGGGATGAGAAGGCGCTGAAGCGCGTCGGCCGGACGAATCGGTTCCCCCGCCGTCCGCCCCTTCTCGTCAGGCAGGTTGATGCCACCGACAAAGGTTCCATAGCATCGCAGCCGCATGACATGATCCTACAGAATGCCCGGTGAGCTTACCAGAGCCACCCGGGCGGCTCATTCTGTTGGAATCAAGACCGCACTACGAGAAACCACGCCGCCCTGGTCACGCCGCCGGTACAGGCGGCCGGCCCGCTACCGCGCTATCGCGTCTCGTCGGTCAGGCCAGGCCAACCATCGGTGCGGAATGGCGAGGCAGGCAGGCCGAACCCGTTGTACAGGTTGCACTCGGGGCTATTGGCCCAGCCGTATCGCACAGCCACCGGTTGGGGCACATCTTCCGACCGGACGACAATGGCGCCCTCTTCGATACGCGCCTCGGCTGGATGAAACTCGCGATCCTCACCGGCGATGCCGAACCCCGTAAGCGGCTGATTATCGCGCGAGACCAGGCCGCCGTCGGCATGGGTGAAATGTATCCGCATCGCACCGTCCTCGACTTGCATGCACCGATAGATCGGCCCGGAATAAACCACGTCCTGTCCATAGGCGATCTTCCGGGCCGCCAAAGCGAGCCGTCGGCCGACATCCTGCTTGTTGCTCGGATGAATGTTGTCCAGGTCGCCGACGTCGATCGTGACGGCCATCGCCGTGGCGGGAACCGTAAGGCTCATGGTCTGGGCCTCTCGCAGTTCGGCCAATTTGCTTTGGAAAGGTGGGTGCGGCCTGTGCCGGAAGTTCGCCAATTGAACATAAAGGAAGGGGAAATCGCCCTGCCCCCACAGCCCGCGCCAATCGGCGATCATGTTCGGGAACCATTTGCGGTACAGGTAGGCCCGGTCAATGTTGGACTCGCCCTGATACCAGATCGCCCCGCGAATGCCATAGGGAACCAGCGGCGCGATCATGCCGTTGTACAGGACGCTGGGATGATTGCGGTCCTCCGTGGGGTTGAACTTCCTGCGAGGTTTGCGGGGAACTTCCTTGCCCTCGGCCTTTAGCTGCTCCGCCCGCCGGCGCCACTTTTCCATGCGCCGCAGGTAGGCTGCCTCGGCCGCTTCGGCGTCGTAGGCCTCCACCTGCTCCCGCCACCAGTTAAGCCTCTCCTGGTATGACGGGTCCCCCTCCATGACCTCCCGCCTGGTCCAGGCCTCGACACAGGTGCCTCCCACAGAGCTGTTGATCAGGCCTACCGGCACATCCAACGCGCCCTGGATATCCCGGCCGAAGTAATAACCCACAGCCGAGAATTTCGCCACCGTCTCCGGCGAGCAAACCTCCCACGCGCCCCGGCTGTCTCGCTTCGGCTGACGGGCTATGGCCCGCTTCACGGTGAAAAGACGAATGCGCGGGTGGTTGGCCCGGGCGATCTCTTCCTCGGCGTTCCCTGCCATGCGGACTGGCCAGGCCATGTTGGACTGACCGGAGCACAGCCACACCTCTCCGACAAGGATGTTCTCCAGCCGAAGCGTGTTCTTCCCGGAGATGGTCATCTCCATGGGCCCGCCGGCGGGCAGCGAATCCAGTCGAACCATCCACTTACCGTCGGCATCGGCCAAGACCGTGTGTTCCTGGCCTGCGATGGTGACGGTGACTTCCTCCCCCGGGTCGGCCCAGCCCCAGATCGGCGCCGCGATGTCCCGCTGCAAGACCATGCTATCCCCTATGATCGCCGGGAGGCTTACTTCGCCCTGGAGTCCGGCGGCGCCCAGTCCTATCACAGCCGTCAGAAAAACCAACATTCTCATGGAAGGGTTGCGCATAGATTAGCTCCTTTTGGCTGATGGCCCGTCGCATCCGGGCGACGCGCCAGTATTTCCAGCAAGCCGCGAAGTTTCAAGGCTTCCCCCGTGATAATACAACCGGCCTTGACCCAGGCAAGCCGGCGGTCATACAATTCCCTGCGAATCGCGGGCTGCGACCCACGGAATCGGGAACCTTCGAAACGGGCTTAGACCATGACGGCTGCGTTCGTGGATTTTCTTCAGGGCATCGTGATGACGGCCTACACCGTCTCCCTCATCATGGTGTCGGTTTACGGGCTTCACCGCTATGGCCTGCTGTACCTTTACTATCGCCACCGGCGCAAGAGCCCGAAGTTGAAGGGCCGGTTCGCCGACCTCCCGCGGGTAACCCTTCAACTACCCATGTTTAACGAGCGGTTCGTGGCCCGGCGGATTATCGAGCAGGCCTGCCGTATGGACTATCCGCACGACAGGCTTCAGATCCAGGTCCTCGACGACAGCATCGACCAGACTCAGCAAATCGCCCAGGAGGTCGTCGCCGAGGCCAAGGCCCAAGGCATCGACATCGAGTACATCCACCGGGGAAACCGAGCGGGCTTCAAAGCCGGCGCGCTGGACAATGGACTGAGCAGTGCAACCGGTGAGTTTATCGCCATCTTCGACGCCGACTTTATCCCCAGGCGAGACTTCCTCAGGGAGACGATCGACTATTTCACCGA
>SDBT01015290.1_pt1 | contig 12199 bp, 7 predicted proteins | sample 2277101 | NCBI WGS metagenome assembly SDBT01 (sample SAMN10404973, study PRJNA504765) | marine sediment metagenome | isolation source: marine sediment core GS10_PC15, 103 cmbsf | place: Arctic Ocean: Southern Knipovich Ridge | collected 2010
GGGGCGGCTAGCCGTTACAGGGCAGCAGCCGCTGTTGCGGGCCGTCGTGCCGCCTCTCAAGGCTGATGTGACAGCGCCATTGGCTATCATCGCTGTTGGGGGCGTCGATGCGATAGTGCACACCGCGCGACTCTCGCCGCGTTGCAGCCGCCATGGCCACCAGGCGACCGACGGTCAGCATGTTCTGTAACTCCCAACCGGACGGTTCGTCGAATACCTTGTCCAGCACATACCTACCCCAGAACTCGATAATCTCGACCGTCTCGGTCAGGCGATCGCCGACGCGCTCGATACCGACGTTGCGCCATATTACGCTGCGAAGGCTGTTGCGGACATCCGCCAGGTCCAAAGCGGTCCGCGGCGACGGGGCGATGTTGCTGCTGACCTCTGCCGGCTGGAGCTTGGCCGGACCGTTGGACAACGCCTGGCCCGCCGTCCGCCCGGCAGAGCGGCCGAAGACCAAACCCTCCAGCAACGAGTTGCTGGCCAGGCGATTAGCTCCGTGCAGCCCGGTGCAGGCTACCTCACCACAGGCCAGCAGATTCTCTATGTTCGTCCTCGCCTCCAGATCCGGGGCCACCCCGCCCACCATGTAGTGGGCACTGGGACGAACGGGTATCAAATCGCGTCCCACGTCGATGTCAAACTCGCAGCACAGTTGGCTGATGTGCGGAAACCTCCGGGCAAACCGTTCGGCCCCCAGGTGGCGCACGTCCAGGTTCACGTGCGTGGTACCGGTCTTGGCCATCTGCGTGAAAATGGCCCGACTGACCACGTCTCGCGGCGCCAGTTCCGCATCGGGGTGGTAATCGGGCATGAAGCGCTCGCCTGTGTGGTCAACCAGGTAAGCACCCTCGCCGCGAACAGCCTCGCTGACCAGGGCCCGCGTAGCTCCGGCCACATAGAGCGTGGTCGGGTGAAACTGGACCATCTCCATGTCCTGCAGGATCGCGCCGGCGCGGTACGCCATAGCCAGACCGTCGCCGGTGGCCACCTGGGGGTTGGTCGTCTCACGATACAACCGACCCGCCCCGCCCGAAGCCAAGATCGTCTGGCGGGCCCATATCAACTGATGGCCGTACTTGCGGTGATAACAGATCAGACCGGCGCAGCGACCGTCAAGCCCGATAAGATCGATGGCAAAGCAATCCTCGAACACCCTGATACAGCTCTGCTGGCCCAGCTTGCGGGTCAGGACGTTGGCCAGCTCCAGACCGGTCGCGTCGCCTTGGGCGTGGATGATGCGGTTGGCCGAATGCCCGCCCTCTCGACCGAAGAGCAGTTGACCGTCCTGCTGGTCAAAACAGGCCCCCCATTCCAGCAGCTCCCGCACCACCGACGGACCCTCGCCAACAACCTTCCGCACCGCCGCCGGGCTGCACAGGCCGCAGCCCACCCGCAAGGTATCAGCCACATGGGCATCGACTGTGTCCCCAGCCGCCAGAGCAACCGCGATCCCCCCCTGGGCATAGCGGGTGCTGGACTCCTCCAGTTGGTCTTTGGTCACCACCAGCACTTGGCCGTAGCTGCTGGCTTCTATGGCCGCACGCAGACCGGCCACGCCGCCGCCGACCACCAGCACGTCAGTAAAGATGTGCGGGACACGCCGCGGCTCGAAGTTGGTGAGGAATCGCCTACTGTCGAACAGACTGGTCATGGTCTGACCATGCTAGCCGTTTGTACCCCCAGATCAACGCACCTGACCACCAACTGCATACCCAGCCGGGCCGGTGCCGGAGCGAGCAGCGCCCCAGCCCGTCTGCTAAATGAGCCCCAGGCTGGCGACCCCTCCACAGGCCTGATGATTCATACCACCGTCACAAACCGCAGCCTGGCATTCGTACTCCGTCTTATCCGACCCTCGGTGCAAATGTGGGGGCGGTCCGGCGATAGGGGGGGGAAAGCAGCGTCCGATAACTACGCATCACACCACCTAGGACAAACGTAAGCACTTTTTCTACAAGATGATACGATCATATCGGGCAGCCCCAAGTACCCGGAGCACCGGGATCGACCGGTGTTTTACCGGCAGCCCGGACTAGACAGGCTTGCCGGCTTCGATAGGATGTAGTGGTGGGCCGCGAGTAACTTGGCCCGGCACGGAAAATGACCGATCTAAAAGGAGGGGGTAGGGGCAGGCCAAGTGCCTGGCGGGGGATAGTTTCTAGTGGCGTATCGCCAGCCCCGGTAGGCTAAGGAGGAGCTGAATGCTAGCTTTGTTGGGTACCCATCCACCTCGACAGTGCGGAATTGCCACGTTCACACAGGACTTATGCAGTTCCATTACCCAGCAAGGCGGTAGGGAGGGAAAGTACTACGCGGCGGCCGTCACCGACCGGCCGGAGGGGTACGGTTATCCACCGTGCGTGAAGCTTGAGATCCGTCAGCATGTTCAGGCCGACTACGTCGTTGCGGCGGACTTCGTTAACCATAGTCCAGCCACCTTGGTATGCGTGCAGCACGAGTATGGCATCTTCGGCGGCACTCAGGGCAGCTACCTGCTCTCGTTCTTGCGAGAGCTCAGTCTGACGGTGGTGACCACGCTGCACACGGTGCTGGCCGAGCCCGACCCAGCCGCCAGGGAGGTGCTGGCGGAGGTAGCCGAGCGTTCGGACCGGCTGGTGGTCATGAGCCGGCGAGCCCTCGATATACTCGGCGAGCAGGGCATCGGCCGGGAAAAGCTACTGCACATTCCTCACGGGGTGCCGGACCTGCCGTTCGTGGACCCCAGCTATTACAAGGACCATTTTCGGGTCGCCGGCAGAAAAGTTATCCTCAGCTTCGGACTGTTGAGCCCCAACAAGGGCATGGAGGTACTGATCCAGGCCTTGCCGGCTGTGGTGAGGCATCATCCGGAGGTGGTGTACCTGGTGGTGGGCGCGACGCATCCGGCGCTGCTGCGGGAGCGGGGCGAAGAATACCGACTGAGCCTGCAAAGGTTAGTGGACCGGTTGGGACTGAGCGACCACGTGATTTTCCACAACAGGTTCGTACCTAGTGAGGAGCTGTACGAGTTCCTGTGCGCATCGGACCTGTACGTGACGCCGTACCTGAACCCCGAACAGATCACCAGTGGAACCCTGGCCTACGCGCTGGGCGCCGGCAAGGCGCTTATTTCCACACCGTACTGGTATGCCGAGGAGATGCTGGCCGACGGGCGTGGGATGCTGGTCCCGTTCGAGGACTCCGACGCCCTGGCCGAGGCGATTCTTTACCTGTTGGACAACGAGGTCGAGATGCACGCCATGCGCAAGCGTGCCTACCAGTTCGGGCGGCAGATGGTCTGGCCCAGCGTGGGCCGGTCCTACCTGAAGCTGTTCGAGGAGCTGATGAGCAGCTCGCGCCGCACGGCCACGGCCGGAGCCCGTCGAGCAACGATCATCTCGCCTCGGAGTCTGCCCGAGCCGTCTCTGTCGCACGTGCAGACGATGACGGACAACTTCGGCATGCTCCAGCATGCCCGTCGGACAATTCCGGACTACCGCCACGGCTACTGCCTGGATGACAATGTCCGGGCGGCGCTGGTGGCCGCCAAGTTCCATCGACTAACGCAGAACCCGGAGGCCCTTAGACTACTGCAAAGGTATCTGGCGTTTACGGCGTACTGCCAGAAGGCGGACGGTGTTTTCCGCAATTTCATCTCGATGGACCGCCGGTTTCTGGATGAAAGAGGGTCCGACGACTGCCAGGGCCGGACATTGTGGGGTCTGGGCTATGTCATGGCGTCGGGTCTGCCGACCTTCGCGGCTGTGGCCAAGGAGTGTTTTGATCGCGGGCTGGTGGTGTTAGAAAACTTGAGCCTGCGTGGCGCCTCCTACGCTCTGCTGGGCCTACACTATTATATGGAGACGTATCCCGGCGCATTGGAGGTACGTTCGTGGATGGACCGTTTGGGTGAGCAACTTATGAAGTCTTATCGTGCCAACGCAGCGGATTCCTGGCTGTGGTTTGAGCCGATGCTGACCTACCATAACGCGGTCATTCCGCAGGCTTTGTGGTTGGCGGCCCGCCATCTGGATAACCAGGAATGGCACGAGGTGGCCCAGGAGTCGGCGGACTTCCTGTTCGAGCGGTGCACGCGGGGCGGACGGGTGAGCTTGGTGGGTAATGCCGGTTGGTGTCCTAAGGAGGCTAAAGAGAAGGCTCACTTCGACCAACAAGCCATCGACGCCGCCGGGCTGGTCGAGCTGGCGAAAGTAGCTTATCGACTGACTAAGCAGCCGCAGTATCTCAAGAGGATGCAGAGGGCGTTCGACTGGTTCATGGGGGACAACGACGTGGGGGTCCCGCTGTACGACCCGAAGACGGGCGGATGTTTCGATGGTTTGCGGCCCGACGGGGTCAATCCCAACCAGGGAGCCGAGAGTAGCCTGTCGTACCTGATGGCGCTATTGACGCTGACCGAGGTAGGCCCGCAAGATGAAGAGCACGAGATCCGTCGTGTTCGGGCTGCCCGTTTGCGGCTGGCGACGGTAGAGGCAGGGGAGTCAGGAGTACCTGCGTGAGACAACCTGTGGTGATGGTTAGTAGCTGGCCTCCGCGCAAGTGTGGCATCGCCACCTTTGCCGAAGAAGCGGTGGAGTTCATCCGCAAGGCCATGCCGGACAGGCCGGTGCGAATTGTCTGTCACACAGACGGCACCGGCGAGGGGGTCTTTCCGGTCATCGACCCGGGCGACGAGATGTGGCACAAGAAGGTGCTGGCGAAGATTGAGGAGCTGGATCCGTACGTGGTCCATTTTGAGCACGAGTACGGCCTGTACGAGCATGTGGGCCGGAACGGTCAGTCCGACGGCAACCAGCGCTTCCTGGAATTGATGGCGGAGCTTAAGAAACGGCACATACCCACCGTGGTCGAGCCCCATACGGTACACGGACGACTGCGAGAGGAGGAGGAGCGGTTTTTACAGACGCTGACCCATCGGTGCGATCTGCTGCTGCTGAAGTGCGCCTACCAGGAGTGGCGCTTGGGGTGGATGTTCACTCGCCGCAGTTGGCAGTTGCCGACGAACATCATGATCGTCCCGCACGGCGCCCGGCCGGACCGGCGCTATGCCGCCGATCAGATCCCGCAGCTTAAGCGCGAGCTGAAACTCGACGCCTTTAACGGCAAGCGGGTGGTAGGGTTGGTCGGTTGGATCCAGAACAACAAGCGGTGGGACATAGTCACGAACATGTGGGAGGAGCTGCACGACGAGATCGAGGCGGTTAACGGAGAGGATTGGTATCTGCTGGCCGCCGGGGACATGCGCGATCCCAACCACCGGATCGATTTCGAGAAGTATATCTCCCAGGTCGGACTGCTGGCGGAAAAGGATCTGGCGCGGTTTTATCAGTTCGTGCCGCGTGGCGACATCTACTACAAGGTGCTGGCGATTTGCGACTTCGTGGTTCTGCCCAGCCTGGACGAGACCCAGTCAGGGACTCTGGCGCGCATCATCGCGCTGAACAAACCTTACATAACCACAGCGCCGCTGGAGGGGCTGACCAGCCAGACGGTAGAGAGCGAAGGCGGACTGCTGTTTACCGATAAGGCAACATTGCGACGGGCAATACTGCGGCTGGCGTCGGACGAGAGCCTGCGATGGGAGATGGGCTACAACCTGTACCGCTACCTCATGGAAAAGGTCAGTTGGGAGGTCGTCGCCAAGCAGTACTTGCAGGCTTACGGACTGGCGAGGGGGGCGGCGTTGGACGGCGAGCAGATCCAGATCGATTCAGAGTTCTAAGCGCCGGCTGGCTGGCGTAAATCCTCAGCAAATTGACGGTATCAACCGGCGGGGAGCAGGCGGTTGTCTACCCGCAGGCCAGCCGCTACACTGACCCGTTCGGAAGTCACAGTTGAAAGGATGACAGAATTCATGGCGATTGAACTATCCACACGGGCAGCGCAGGTACAACCATCGGCAACGCTGGCGGTCAGCGCCAAAGCCGCCGAGCTGAAAAGCAAGGGACTCGACGTGGTCAGCTTCGGGGCCGGCGAGCCGGACTTTGACACCCCCGAGCACATCAAGCAGGCCGCCAAAGATGCCCTGGACGCCGGCCAGACCAAGTACGCCAAACCGACCCACGGCCTACCGCAGCTCAAGAAGGCGATCTGCACCAAGTTTCAGCGGGACAACGGCCTGGCGTACCAGCCGGAGCAGGTAATTGTGACCGTCGGCGGCAAAGAGGCGCTGTACCTGGCGTTTCAGGCGGTGCTGAACCCCGGCGATGAGGTGATCATCCCCGTTCCCTATTGGGTAAGCTATCCGGAACAGGTGAAGCTGGCCGGGGGCGTGCCCATCTACGTCGAGCCGGAAGATACTGAATCAAACAAGCTGACGCCGCAGCAGCTTCTCGGGGCGATTACCCCGCAAACGAAGGTTCTGGTGTTCAACAGCCCGTCCAACCCGGGGGGCTTTACCTACGGGCCCGAGGAGGTCAAGGCCATCGCCAAGGCCCTGTCGGGCAAAGAGATACTGGTCTTTTCGGATGAGATGTACGACCAATTAGTCTACGGCGGGCAGCAATTCATGAGCTTTGCCGCCACCGGCAACGAGTGGTATGACAAGACCATCACCTTCAACGCCGGGTCTAAGAGCTACTCGATGACCGGCTGGCGAATCGGATACGCGGCTGGGCCAGCCCACATTATCAAGGGTATGTGCAAAATACAGTCGCAGTCCACCAGTGGAACCGGCACCTTCACCCAGGTGGCGCTGACGGCGGGGCTGGAGGCGGACCAGGGGTGCGTGGCCGAGATGCGCCGGCAGTTCGAGCGGCGGGCCGAGCACATGTACGAACGGCTCAACAGCTTGGCGGGGGTCAGTTGTCCCAAACCGACCGGGGCGTTTTACTGCTTCCCCGACTTTTCGGGTGCCTACGGCGAGCTGGGGGTGAACGGCTCGGTGGAGTTTTGCTCTAAAGTGCTGGAGGAGATCTACGTGGCGATGGTGCCGGGGATCGCCTTCGGCTGCGACGCCACGGCCCGCATGAGCTTCGCCGCCAGCATGGAACAGATCGACGAGGGGCTGGACCGGCTGGAGAAGCTGCTGGGCAAGGCTTGACGGTGCGGCAGCCGGAGCACCGGCGGGACACTGCCGGCGCCAGCGGACGTCGCGGCCACGCGCGGGCGATCCGAGGCCAAAAAAGCCACACATGATTGCAAACTCGGGACAGAGCTGTTAGCTTGCGCCACAAGTCACAAATATGGGGGCAGGGGGAGTGTCGCAAATGAAGATCGCCCTGATCTCGACTTACATGAACGCCGACGCGCTGGGGCCCAGGTATATAAGCAGCTATCTTAAGCGCGGCGGCCACGACGTCCGGCTGATATTTCTGACCGGCAGGGGCCGCAAGCCGTCGGCCGGTCAGTACCGGCGAGAGCTGCTTGACGACCTGCTGGGATTGGTGCGCCAGGTTGATTTGGTGGGCGTCTCGTTGATGACCAATACCTACTTTCGCGCCGCGGAGCTCTCCCGGGAGATCCGACAGGCGGGGCTGAAAATGCCGATAGTCTGGGGCGGCGTGCACCCGACGGTCGCCCCGCGGACCTGCATCGAGCATGCCGACTTTGTTTGCGTGGGCGAGGGCGAGCTGTCCATGTTGGAACTTTGCAACCGCCTCGACGCCGGCCGCGACCCCAGCGGCGTGCCCGGCATGGGCGTGGTGCGCAACGGCCGGCTGGAAGAGCAGGGCGTCTGGCCGTTGCCGGAAGATCTGGACTGCTACCCTTTTCCCGACCACGGGCAGGACGGCGATCAGTACCTGGTTCGCAAAGACCGCCTGGTGCAACTCTCGACGGAATTGATGCAGAGTATGCTGAAGAGGTACCGGGTGCTCAGCACCCGTGGATGCCCCTACAAGTGCGCCTTCTGCAACAATGCCGCCATCCAGAAGCTGTATCGCGACAACGGGAGTTGGGTGCGCAAGCGCTCGGCCGAGAATGTGATAGACGAGCTGGTCGAAGCCATGGCAAGGTTGCCGAAGATGCGATCGGTAAAGATCGTCGACGATCTGTTCTTCGTCCGTAGCGAAGAGGAGATGCAGCACTTCGCCCAGCTCTATCAGGAGCGGGTGGCTCTGCCGTTCGAGGTGGACGCCCACCCAGCCACCATTAGCCGGGGCAAAGTCGAGCCGCTGGTGCGGGCGGGGATGTTTCGGGTGCACATGGGTATCCAGAGCGGTTCGGAAAAAACCAACTTGGATATCTACCACAGGCCGACCAGCAAGAAGCAGGTGGCCACTGCCATCGATATGCTGGCCGACTACCCCGAAGTCCAGGCCGAGTATCACTACATAGTGGCCAACCCGTTCGAGCCGGAGGAGCAATTGATCGAGACGTTGTACTTCGCGGCTGAGCACCACCGCGGCAACTTCAAGTGGGACGTGTTTCCCCTGGCGCTGTTTCCGGGCACGCCGCTGTATGACCGGGCCGTGGCCGAGGGGATTATCAGCGAGGCCAGCCAGAAGGAGCTTTACGGCCAGGTTTGGCGGCAGTCGCGGACGTGGGCGGCGCTGGGCAACTACTTGGTGGTGGTGCTGGTAATGGCGCTGCGACTGAAGCGCTGGGGTCTGCCGGCAGGAATGGTCAAGCGGATTGTATCGGTCGCAAAATCACGACCGGTCAGGGCGGTGGTGGACCGCGCGTACCTGCCGGTGTTGCTGATCGTCGGGTATGTCATCATGCGGCTGGTGCGGAATCTGATTTATCAGCCTTTCATTCGGCCGTTCACCAAACGGCGACGCTCCCAGCGGCGAGGCCGAGCCGCGGCTGCCGGTTCGCGGAAATAACCTCTACCAAACGCCTTGTTGCGGTGGAGCAGGCGGCGACATATAGGTGCCGGCCGGCAAGTAGACGCTGGGGCCGGCGCGATTGTCAGGTCCGATTGAGATCATGCGTACCAGGCGGGCAAGCTTACGGGCCTGGGAGTTCGCCGGGCTGATGACTACCTATTGGTGCAACGCGCGGTGCGCGTTCTGCTACGTGCACAGCTCGGATCAGCGGGGCGGACATATGAGTCCGACCGACGCGGTGGCCTGGTGGCAACAGCTTGACCGTGTGGCTGCGACGGTCGGCGAGCGGGCGCGAGTTCACATCACCGGTGGCGAGCCCTTCGGCGATTTCGAGCACCTCTGCTCGATACTGGCGGCGATCCAGCAGGCCGGGCTGGGGCCTGTTGAAAAGCTGGAGACCAATGCCTTCTGGGCGATCGACGACCATGTGGTCAAGCGTCGTCTGGATGAGGTACGCAAACTGGGCGTTGAAGCGCTGGTGGTATCGACGGACGTATATCATCAGGAATTTGTGCCCATCGAGCGGGTGCGGCGGTGCGTGCGGATCGGGCGAGAGGTCTTCGGACCTGACGCTGTTAAAGTCCGCTGGCCGGAGGAACTGGACGAGCCCTCGGGACCGCCCGGCGGCGACCAAGAACGGGCAGATGCTTTCAGGCGAGCATACCGGCGGCATCGCGAGCGCCTCACGGGTCGGGCGGCGTTCGAGCTGGGACCGGTGCTGCCGCGCCAGGCGGTCGAGTCGTTGGCGGGGCTGCGATGCAAGAGGGCGATTCTCAAGAGCCGACACGTGCACATAGACCCTTATGGCAACGTCTTCCCGGGCGTTTGCACCGGGATAGTGCTGGGCAACGCCAGTCAGGAACCGGTAGAAGAAATCTGGCGGCGGCTCGATCAGAGCTGGCAGGATAATCCGATCTTGGCTGCACTCGTAGGGGGCGGACCTTTCGCATTGATGCAGACGGCTGTCGAAGCCGGTTACAAGCCCTTGGCCGACGGCTATGCGGGCAAGTGCCATCTGTGCACACATGTGCGACAATGGCTGTACGAGCACGGCCGATGGGAGCAGTGGCTGGGACCGGCGGAATGCTATGGGCCGCCCGAGACACTGGCGAGGGCAACCTAGATCGCTAGCGGTAGTGTCAACAACAGCGAGAGGAGCCGAGCGTGACTGTCTCATCCAAGCCAAAGAGGCGTAAGCTGGGGATCGTAGCGTTGATCTGTGGTCTGGCGGGCTTCGCCGGCGCTGTCGGATGGTCCTACCTGGACCCTGTGATATCTGGAGGCCTGGAGGATGTTTTGGAGCCCATCATGGCTAAGGGCGGCAGGGCTGTAGGCGCCACGGGGTTGATTCTGGGGCTGGTTATCCTCCAACCAAAGGGGCGAAAGCTGGGAGTCGTGGCGCTCATCTGCGGTCTGGCAGGCTTCGTCGGCGTTGGCGCATGGTTCTGCCTGGAACCTGTGATATCTGCCGCCGTGGAGGATGTTCTGGCTCCCATCATGGTTACGGGCGGCACGGCTGCTGGGGCCATAGGGTTGATTCTGGGGCTGGCTGCCCTGGTAATTGCTCGGCGAGACGTAGCGAAGTACCTGCTGGCAGTTGGTGCGATCCTTACCGGCGGGCTGGCTGTCACACCGTGGGTACTGATTACGATAGTCTGCCCTCCATCTAGAGAATCGCCCAAACAAACGATATGCGTATCCAATCTCAGGGGCATCGGGCAAGTAATGCATCTCTACGCGAAGAAGAACGAGGGGCCGTTTCCGCCCGACTTCGAGACTTTGATCCAGACTCATTGGGCGGGACCAAAGCAATTTTTGTGTCCGGAGGCGGACAAGAAGTATCTCGGCGACCTGCACGCATCCTATGTTTACATTGCAGGTCAATCGATACACAGCGACCCGGGCAACGTTCTGATCTATGAGAAGCCAGGAAACCATGACGAGGGTGGGAATGTGCTTTTTGTGGATGGCCACGTTTTGTACCAGAGGCCCCACTCTCTGGTCACTGAATTGGTTGGGCAGACCAGGCAACGGCTGGCCGAGGGGCGTGCAACGACATGGCCGGACGGGGGCGACTGAGCGGGGATACCAATGGGCGGGTCGGGCGCGTGCGGGCAGGGCCTGTTGACGGACTGGGCAGAGCGTGCTAGAGTAACTTGGTTTACTTGACTAACGGAGGTTAGACCCGCAGTTGTGGACGCTACCGAAATCGGTGTGTCCGGCGGTGGAGCTGTGCGATGGATCTGAAGAAACTGGGCAATACTTGCGTAACGGGCCTGCAATGGGGCGACGAGGGCAAGGGCAAGATCGTCGACCTGCTGACGGACCGCTTTGACCTGGCGGTGCGGTACTCGGGCGGTTCGAACGCCGGCCATACCGTCAACGTGTCCGGGCAGCGTTTCGCCCTGCACCTGCTGCCCAGCGCCATCCTGCATCCGGAGGTAACCAGCGTAGTGGCCGCCGGAGTGGCGTTTGATCCGAAGGTGGCGGTTGAGGAGATCGAAGGGCTTCGGGGACGAGGCGTGGTGGTGGGCGACAATCTGCGGATCAGCGACCGGGCCCACGTGGTAATGCCCTACCACCGCCGCCAGGACGAGCTGTCGGAGGCGAAGGCCAGCGGCAAACGGCGCATCGGGACCACCGCCCGCGGCATAGGCCCGTGCTATGCGGACAAGATGATCCGGACACTGGCTATCCGTATTTGCGACCTGATCGATCCGCGGCGATTCCGCGACCGGCTGGGACCGATCGTGGCGGAGAAGAACCGGCTGTTCGCAGCCCTTTACGAAACCGACGACAGTTTCGACACCGAGCAGCTCCTTGAGAGCTACGGCAAGTATGCCGTGAAGCTCCGGCCGTTCATTTGCGACACCACGGCGCTGGTGCATCAGGCTGTGGCCGATGGCAAGCGTATTCTGTTCGAGGGGGCCCAGGGGGCTCTGCTGGACATTGACCACGGCACGTTTCCGTACGTGACCAGCTCCAATTCCAGCGGATGCGCGGTGGGTGTTGGCGCGGGGGTACCGGCGTCGGTAATGAAGACGTGTATTGGCGTAGTCAAGGCGTATTTCACTCGGGTCGGCGAGGGGCCTTTCCCATCGGAGCTAAACGGCGCCGTGGGCGACTACATCCGCGAGCACGGTCAGGAATACGGCACTACCACGGGCCGGCCGCGGCGATGCGGGTGGTTCGACGCGGTGGCGGCCAGCTACAGCATCCGGCTGGGCGGAGTGACCGACGTGGCGCTCATGCACCTGGACACGCTGGCAGGCCTCGAGGAAGTGGGCATCTGCGTGGCATATCAATACAAGGATCAGCGGCTGAGGGGATTCAACGCGGATGAAGAGGTGTTGGCCGAGGTTAAGCCGGTCTACGAAATGATGCCGGGCTGGGGCGAGGATATTAGCGCTGCCAGTCGCATG
>SDBT01015291.1_pt1 | contig 12198 bp, 20 predicted proteins | sample 2277101 | NCBI WGS metagenome assembly SDBT01 (sample SAMN10404973, study PRJNA504765) | marine sediment metagenome | isolation source: marine sediment core GS10_PC15, 103 cmbsf | place: Arctic Ocean: Southern Knipovich Ridge | collected 2010
CGGTCAGGGAATCGCTTGAGTGGTCAGAGATCCACGCCACCGGCTTCACGCTGCCAGACGGGACCAAAGTCACGTTTCCGAGGGGGAAAGCATGAGTAAACAAAACAGAAAAGCAGAACCCAAAAAGATCGAGCCAGCGGTAAGAGCACAGCGCTGCGAGATATGCGGCTGCGTTTGCTACGACGACGTCGGCGGGGCCTCACACTCCTTTGTCCGGGTGGTTGTTGAGGCGGACGGTAGAACCGAGGAGGATTTTACTATGAAACTTTGTCCAGACCATGCGGTGGAGGTGGGTTTGTATATTAGTAAAATGCGAATTCCGAAGGGACACAGGACGCCATGAGTGAGAAAATACTGCTACACCGAAGAAAAGCCGACGGAACGGAGTTGCAGTCCTGGGAGTTCAAGAAGCATGGCCGCGTGTTTGCGCGCGACTCGGTAGCGAATGGCCACAAGCAATATACGACTATTGAATTCCTGCCGGATTTGTCTGTTCGGTTTATGAAACTCGGAATGCGCGGCTCCTCCCGTGGTGTGTTCGAGGTTCAGCCGTCGCGAATCCGGGCCAAGTCAATAACGCTACCGAGCGGGGACATATTGATACTGGCGAATAGGGGGAAAGCATGAGACAAAAGAAGCCAGCGCCCATTCGGTGGGAGCCGCCGATTCAGATCAAGAAAGAGTTCACCGGAAAGGTGATGTTTGGTGGCGTCGATCCTGGCCACGCTCGAATGGGGATTAGTATTGACGAATATGAAAAGCCGGACAGTTTCGCGCTGACCTATTTGTTGGGGTGGCTCTTGAATCACTTCGGGCACATACCCACTCACACTCCCTTGGTTTTAGGCATTGAATGGTTCGGCAACTGGGGCCAGATGAAGCAGGCGAAGTCAGCCGCCGCCGAGGCGATCCGCTGCGTGAAAGACTACTGGCGAGCCCCCGTAATCGTCTGTAAGGTCTGGCCGCAATACTGGCACCGGAAGATATTCAAGGGTAGCAGGCCTGGCGCCGGTATAGGTCAAGATTGTGGCGACTGGAAAGAATTATCGCAAATGTATTGCGATAACGTGTTAAATCTTCCCGGCCTATCCACTGACGCCGCTGAGGCGCACCTGATACGCAAGTGCGTCAAAACTGAGTTCGAGCAGAGATTACTTTTGAAAGGAGCGGACAAATGAAACGAGTAAAGAAGTGGGTCTACTACTGTGAGCACTGCAAGAAGTCAGGCCGGAGTGCGTCGCATATGGCTCGACATGAACAGAGGTGTACCGGGAACCCGGATCGAGAATGCGGCATGTGCGGGGTGCTCGGCGATACACAAGAGGACTACAGGGTGGTAGTCGCCACGCTGAGAGAGCGGTTTGGTTCCGATATTGACGCGGTCAAGGAAGTGATAGCAGTCGAGATTGAGAGAGATGGCTGGAGCGCGACGCGGGCCGACATAAATGACGGCAAGGAGCATGAGTACAACCTGCCAACAGCCAAAGACATCGACGCCCTTATCGGTGAGTGTCCGGCGTGCATCCTGACGGTCATCCGGATGCTGGACATAGCGGCGCTGATTAAGTTCTCTTGGGCAGAGCACCGCAAGGACTGGCAAGACGCATACAACGAATCACAGTACTAGGGAGGCGACATGAAAACAGACATCAAGGCAGAACTTAAGGCGATCATCGAAGAGGCTGGCGCGACCGGGAGGCTGGTTGTGGGTACGGTTACGGACACTATCTATGTAACTTCCACGGCAACAGGGGTTCACTGGGGTGTGTCTGACAAAAGGGCAGGGATGGCGGCCAGAATAGATAAAGCGATTTTGCATGATCGATTAAAGGCCCGGGACGCCGCCCGCGCCGACGCGGAGTGGTATGAGTTGCCAGAGCCAAGAGAAGACTGCGAGGTGTTACATGAGTTAGAAATGGAGGCCTGGCAGGACCAGTTTAGTCTAGTGATTCGATTAAGCCACAGCCCTGTTGAGGCGGACAAAGCTGACACGCAGGCGATCATTTACGGAGAGGCATCCGCAGCCATACTCCGAAAGATAGACAAGGCTCTCGAAAACGGCAAGCCGATCAACCACGATGCTGTCAAGGCGTTGCTGGCGAGGATAGACACTAGAAGCGACAAGGAGGAAACGACAACATGAAGCACCTACCAACACAAGACAAAGCATATCACGACAAGAGGTACCCGGAGATTATTCGCGACAAAGACGTCATCGCCCTGGTTGAGGGTCTACACCCGGACGATTCGTGGAGTGGATCGAGCACTATGTCGCAGCGCACACTGGCGGCATTCTGCTCCGGGATGGTTGCCGAGCGCCGCCGGGCCGAGAGTGAGGCGGAGGAAGACAGGCACAAATGCGCCCTCTGTGACAAAGACACCAACCATAGGGCCGCTGGCGAATCACGGTTCTACATCAACGGCGTGTGGGTATGCTTAGAGTGCGCACAAGCGCTGCGTGGGGCGTGTGTCGCCGCAGAGACCAACCAAGAGGCCAAGGCGAAGGAGCCCAAAGAGCCAGAGTGCGCCCTATGCCTCTATGGCGAGACCAACCGAATATTATACCCATTTAGGCATTCCGGGATTACGACGTTGATATGCGGGCATTGCATCATGGATCTCAAGGCTTGGCTGGTCAAGCCTGACGAATTCAACCAAACCGTAGACAACCAGCCGATTGACGACCTCAAGGCCATGATCGAGAGGTTGGAGAAACGGCTCCCGGAGGTCAACGAGGCCGAGCGGCTTGCGATGCGGCTGGAGACGGCGCTACTAACCCTCGGGCAAGGCATGGCAAACGCTATCAGTGCGGCCCGCGACCAGATCCAGGAGGGGTTTACGCCCGCGAAGGTGGCGGAGCGGAACGATCTGACCGGATCTGAATTGTGCGGGGATTGCGGGTTTAGGATGGCTGCAGTCGAGGGGAATCCGTTATGTCGAGAGCATAACGGGCGGACACCTAACGATATATGTGGATATCTCACGATAGGCCAGTCTTCGCGGTGGGTTCCAAGAGTGGCCGAAACGGAAGAGCCGCCACCCGTTGAGCCCACTGGAGCCGAAATCCGGTGTGGGAATTGCGGGACAGACAAGCCGCTTTCTACTACTTGTCCGGTGTTTTCGCTCAGGCTGACTACTTGGCGCAAAAGTTCCCCGTGTGGCTCATGGGGCTGGGACGGCAAGACCGCCGGGATCACGGATGAGCCAGCCATAGAGCGCGACTTCGAGAGGCACCCGTCCGAGGCCGAGGAGCCCAACCCGAACATATTCACACTTAAGATGAACCTGGAGGGTGTGTCGGAGTTGTTTGTGGACGGCGAACTCCAAAGCGACCTAATACCGGACGAGATCGAAGTAGGGTTGTGGGCTTCGCTTGACATACTTGCAGATGGCACGTTGCGGCCTTCGTCTTGGGGCAGCGGGTGGGTTAGGGGGTGTGAGGCGAGGGTGATAAGAGAGTGCCTTGTTGCTGCTGGGATAGTGGCGCTCGTATTCTATTACGACCAGGAGCCATTCGCCAAGATCACCCGGGCCGGCCTCGGACTGGAGCCGGTATAATGCCACGCCCCAACACGCCAGCTGGCCACCCGCCAGCCAAGGAGTTGATCGCCGCCGTGATAAATCAGGCGAGGGCCGACGCTGGACCGAAAGAAATAGAGCCTTACACGTCCTATCAAGAATACGGCGAGGAGATTGACTTCACGGACTCCGCGCGGCACTTCCTGAATTCACACGATAGGGACGCTTGGTTCGAGATGCTGGATATCGAGGCGCCGTGGGGGTATGATGAGGGGGACCATCAAGAATACGTCAAGGAGGCTACAAGATGAACACATTCAAGAGGTTGTGGCGGTGGGCGTTCGGGCCAACACCACGCGAATACAACGAACTGAACACCAATTACCAAGAGGCAGTCGACGGGCTCAAGAGTCTCGGGCTGGCGTCCGTGGCCACAAATAAACGCTTATGCGAAGAGAATAGAGATCTACGCCAAGAGCGAGACGACGCGCTCGATATGCGAATTAAGGTCCTTGGGATTAGTCTGAGTCGCGAAAAGTGCTTTTCAGCCAGTTCCGTCAGCATAGGCATGCGCATAGCTATGCCGATACAGGTATTTTGCCAACTGGGAATGGATCGGGCTTTCCTAATTAGTTACATAATGGGGACTATCACGCCTGCGGTTGAGGATCTAATAGAGGCGATTGTCGACGCCCCGGACGACGAAGTCGACAAGATATCTAACCCTCACTTATACCCAGAGAGCCCGCTCTCTAGGCCGTACGGCAAGCGCCGAGACGTGCAATGCGGCGGTTGTCGATGTCTGAAGTATTGGAAGGCTAACAATCCAGGGGCGGTAGCCCGCTTCTCAACTAGTGCCGTCCATCCGTCGGATGCCCGGCGACAGTAGCACGGAAAAAGGGAGGTGTCAAAATGGTTGAGATATTAATCGGAATAGTAGTGTTCGGTGTGGTCCTGCCTGTTTGGGTGACGCTTGGCATGGTCATCAAAATCGAAGAGCGCTCAAAGGCCGTCGAGCGCGACGCCGAGGAGTTGCGAGAGCCGACAAAATGTCTTCATTGTATCGGTTGGTGTATTGCGGAGTACCACAAGCACGATAAGCCGCATCCGTGTGTTGGATGTGGTCAGTGGACGGCAAAAGCCACAGGCTCTTGACACCCCTGGACTTTCATGCAACCATTTAGTCCATGGTGACAGAACAGACAGATAACCCAGAACCGCGCCAGTATAGAAAGTATAGCGAAGACGCTTGTCAGGCGTTCATTGACGTATTTGTGGAGTTTGGGAACGTGTCAGCCGCCGCCAAGGCGATGCACTTGAATCGCGCCACCCTTTACACTTGGCGCAAAGACCACGAAGATTTTGCCGCCGCATGGGATGAGGCCGAGGCGCAAGTTACGGATTCCCTCCTTGCCGAGGGAATCCGGCGCGCCCGTGATGGAGTCACAAAGCCGGTATACCAGAGCGGCGAAATGGTTGGGGAGGTTCAGGAGTACTCTGATTCTCTCTTGAAATATATGCTACAGGTCCGAATCCCTGAATTGAGGCCAAACCGTCAATCCCTCGAAGTATCCAACAAAGACGACAAGCCATTCAAAACCGAAAACGTAGACCTCGGAAGTCTAACCTATGACCAAATCCTTGACCTTGAGCGCACAAGGGCGGGCCTTTGCGGAGGAGATAATATCGATCCCGCCGAAGGAAATCCGGAAGGCTAAGGCTAGATTACGGCTTTTGGATTTCGTTCAGTACGTCATGCCGTCCTATCTTCCTGCAGATCACTTGCGGGAACTTTGTACGTTGCTTGAGGCGGTCGAGCGGGGCGAGATTAAAAGGTTATCGGTTAGCATGTCGCCAAGGCACGGCAAGTCCCTCTTGTGTGCGATCATGTTTCCAGTGTGGGCGTTGGCACGCGATCCACACAGGGAGATTATCCAATGCGGCCACACTAAAGAATTTGTTCTCAAGCACTCTCGGCACGCCCGGAATCTCTTTGCCTCTCAAGAAGCGTGCCAAGTTTTCCCGGAATCCTGTAGCCCACACGTCCGGAAGCATGGCGTGACTGAATGGGGAACGAATGACACCGAAGCCAATAAGGGCGGGTATTACGCGGTAGGGGTTGGTGGCGCCGTCGTCGGTCGAGGGGCTGACATTGCCGTGATTGATGATCCCTACACCGGGAGAGCACAAGCGGAGTCGGAGACCGTCAGGGCGGGTATCCTCGACTGGTACAGAAGCGAACTCTATGAGAGGTTGTCCCCGGATGGCGCGATCATCTACCTAATGACGCGATGGCACGAAGCCGACCTCGCCGGATATCTGCTTAAAGAGGAGATGAAGGGCGGCGAGAAATGGGTCAGATTGGTACTTCCAGCCATTACCCCAACCGGCGAAGCATGCTGGCCGGAGAGGTGGGATCTCGATTACCTTAAGCGCGTCCGTGGTGTTATCGGCGCCTACGAGTGGGCTTGCCAGTACCTACAAGAGCCAACCGTCCGAGGCGGCAATGTCTTTGTGGTGGACAAGATCCAAATCCATCCGGACGCCTCATCCTTCCCGCAATGCCGACACGTGCGCTTCTGGGATCTGGCATCGACACAGAAAGAGCGAGTCAAGGACGATCCAGATTACTCGGCGGGGGCGAAGGTTGGTATCACGAAGCAAGACGGAGCCTATCACCTATGGATTCCCGATTGCGTTGTTGGCCAATGGGAAGCCCCGGAGCGCAACAAGCGGATAGCGCAAACGGCGGCAATTGACGGGCCAGGAGTGGCTGTGGCTATCGAGTCGGTGGGCGGATACAAGGACACGTGGGCATACTTCAGGGATCTCCTCAAGGGCAAGGCGACCGTCCATAAGATTACGGTGGCAAACGACAAGCCCACGCGGGCCATGCCGTTAGAGCCGATCTTCGAGGCTGGAAACGTCCATATAGTTCGAGCGGAATGGAACCATTTATTCATACAGCAATTCACGGCCTTTCCAGGCGGCGGCCATGATGATATAGTAGACGCGGTGGCGGGTGGCTATACCTGGCTCACACGAATGGCGCCGGGAAGAGCGACGAACGGTTAAAAGGGGCAAGACATGCCAGCGAATGACGCAAGCGATCCGAACGCCAGCACGGTAGCAGTGGGGACGGCCTCCGGGCCTCCGGCAAACGATGCCGAACTCGCCTACCGCACACTATTGGCCAAGCAGCCGAAATTAACACAGCGGTGGACGTATTACCGGGGGGAGCAGCTCGAGAAATACCTCTCCGCCAAGATGCAAAAGGCGTGCGCCCAAAGCAAGATTCGGATCTCTGAGAATATGTGCGGCATTGTCGCCGATTCGGTAAGCCAGCGCATTCGGCTTGTTGGTTTCGGAATCTCCGGGGATAGTGGGGCCGACGATGCGAAAACGAAGACCTTAACCGATCTACTCGAAGAGATCGAACTCGAAACTGAGGCCATCGACGTGCATGAGGGCGCTGTCGTGATGGGTGAATCGTATCTAATCGCCTGGAAAGAGGGTGACGAAGAGATCCAGGTTGATTTCCAGGACGCCCGGAACTGCCACATCTTCCCCGATCCAGACAAGCCAAAGAAACCACTCTTCGCGGCCAAATGGTTCGTCGACATGCAGGATCACAGGGTGATCGTCCTGTATTATGCCGACCGGAATGAATACTGGGTTTCGACCAGTACGGAGAAGACGGCAAGGGGCCAGGCCAATAGGAAGTTTGCGCAAGACGAAGACGAAGGCGGGCCGCATAAGTTCGGACAGATACCGGTCTTCCAGTTCCGCCGCCGCCGCCCTGACGTTGGCAGGATCACGCCTACGCCGGAGATGGACACGGCCATTCCGATACAGGACGAAATTAACGGGGCGGCGGTAGAGCAATACTACGCTGAGAAGTACTACGGCGCGCCACTGAGGTACGCGGTCACGTCCAATACGGGCGTTGGGGATCTCAAGGTTGATCCGGGCGCGATTACTCAATTCCAAAGCGCGGCGGCGGGTTCATTTGAGCCAACCCAGGTCGGCCAGTTTGCGCAAGCCGATATCATGCAACTACAGAACGTCATCACGGCGAAGATTCAAACGCTGGCCACGGCTACCGGGACGCCTCAACATCTCTTCTTTCAGGCCGGTGGCGTGCCGTCAGGGGATGCTCTCATTGCTCTGGAAGCCCCGTTGAACACGAAAGTCCTCGACTGGACCGACAGACTAACGAGCCAGTGGGTGAACGCGATCCACTTCCTGACCATTCTAAACGGTGACAAGATCGACAAAAACAAGATTGAGGTCTTCTGGGATGATCCGGCCACGACTCAACCGAAGGAATTGGCGGAGATTCGAGAGATCGCAGCGCGGACGGGTATCCCCCTGGAAGTCCTACTCAAGCGGGAAGGCTGGTCGACCGACGAGATCAAAGAGGTTACGGACGCCAGGAGCCCGGCCACGGACGTGCCACCGGAAACGGCGGCGGCCAGCGCCGAAGCGGCCACGGGTCAAGCGACTGTCGGGTTGGCTCCCACCGTATCCGAGGCCGTGGAGTTGATCGGGGCTGAGATTCTGGTAGCCTTGAATGAGAGCCTGGGGCCGCTGGTTAAGACGTTAGAGAAGACGTTTAAGGCTCAGAATAATACGGGAAGCGAGGCGGGATAATGAAGCAGAAACCAGGCAACAAATTAGAACCCATGGCGGGACACGCGGACGGAATAATGACGATACATCATCCGTCTGGCGACAAGAGCAAGGACGTGAAGGTGAGACCGCTTAAACTTTGGAATCCGGATGAGCGAGTACCTAACGAAAAGAGCCGGGAAAGCGAGGGGTAAAATGAGGTGGAACATCCGAACGCAAGAAGAGAGGGAACTCCTAGACGCAAAGGCTCAAGATCTCGGGGGCATGTTTTTCAATGACCTGCCGGTAGTCGGGCAAGTGTCGATACTTGGCGAAATCGAAGATTACGATCTTGAATATCCGCCAAGAGGAGCGCATACGTCGCGCGTGCTCGCCGTTATTGACGAAGACGGGTATCTTGATCTAAGCCCGCTTATTGACTCGATGCGGACGCCGGAAAGCGAGGGGTAAAATGGACTTTGATTGCATGGGAAGTAACTGGGCCGACGATCCCTTCGTGAGTGCTATGTGTAAAGCGATGGCCACGAAATTCGACAACGAGATAATGGGGGCGAATCGGCAAGCCGCGCGGGCAATCCGAGATCGCCGTTTCGATAGGGCGATGTGGGAATATGCGAGCGGTGTCGCTGGCTATGAATACTGGGAGGCCAAACCATGCAAAAGATAGGAACCATCTCTACGCCGTTCGTCTGTAACACCAAATCGCTTCGGGAAGCCATGGAGAAATCCAAACTGGCCGTCGAGACGATACGCCACAGGGGTGGCCTTTACGGGCTTTACTACATATCAGAAATGAAGGCAGCGGCACTCCGGTTAAAGGAGGCCAAACCATGAAGTGGTGGCGTGTGTGGTATAAATCGGATTACGATAACTGGAATTATGATCGAGATGACCGGCCAACCATTCGCGTGCAGGCTGGCAGTCGCACAGCCGCAAAAGAACAGGCCAGTCAAGAACTAGGAGCGGCGGGGCGGACAGGCGTAAAAATCAAATACGCATGGATGACGTATGGCAACTAAAGCGGAAGCAGTCGCCCAAGCCCTCGCCGCAACCATGGCGGCAACCGTGCTAAAGGATCTGGCAGCGGCGGACGCGGCGACCTTCCTTCGCCTGATGACAGCCACGACGCTCGAAGCCGCTGGAGTCAAGGAAGAGGCGCTCTTCGCCGAGTACGTCAAGGCTCTGACCGGGCCAGTCTCTCCGGTGGCCACGGCGAAGGCCCGAGACCTGGCCAGCAAGGAAGCGACACGCCAGATCACGCTACTGTCAGAATCGGCAATCAAGCAGGTCGGCCAAACGATAGCCGCCGGGCTCGAAGAGGGCAAGGGTCCGCTGGAGATCGCCAGGCGGCTCGACTCCGTGAAGGGGCTCGACTCAAACAGGGCGAAGACCTACCAGAATTTCGTCAACGCGCTCGAGCAGACCGGGCTTTCCGATGCTCAAGTCGAGGCGGCGGCGGAACGGAAGTTCAACAAACTTCTCAGGGATCGCAAGAAGACGATAGCCAGGACCGAAGGCAATGACGCGGTATCGACGGCCCGCCGATTTGAGGCCGAGGAGCGCGGCGCCAAGTTCAAGATGTCGATCAACGTGGGCGATGAGAAGGTTTCCGAGATCTGCCTCACAAACGCAGACGCGGGCGCCATTCCGATAAGTCAGGCGTACCCGTCCGGACATCAGAGCCCGCCCTTTCACGTCGCTTGTAGGGATTCCGAGGCGTTCTATACTAATAAAGTGCTGGCAAAAGAGGCGGGGGACAGAGGGAAGGTGCGGGCGGCTGAGACGCGCAAGAGTCAAGAAGAGGCACGGGCGGCTGAATTGGCGGCCTAGAAAGGTGAGATTATGAACACGTACAGTATCGATTACGAAATTAACGGCTCGGCGATGGATTCCGAAGAACAGGGATGTAGCGAGGGGGATGCGACGTCTCGGTTGGCCGAACGGATGATTAAGAAGCACAACCTCACGGAGCCACCCCGAATATACGCCGTCACGCTAATCGGTCCCGACGGCAAGCCCAGCCCGGAACGAACCGCCGAGCCGGTGGATCAAGACGCCAAGTTCCTGGAGTCACACGCCCCGATCACAGCCGGACAGGCCAAGCCGCTACTCGACCTCGTAACGGAGATCGTTTGCAAGTATGGACAAGTCGAGGCCACGGACAGATTGCGGCGGCTGGCCGGGTTGGCGAAGACCGACCATCCAGGCTCCTACCGCGTCGCATACCTCTCCAGATTCTCGGTGCCAGCATACGAGGTTGTCAAGGCCAACACGCCAGAGGATGCGGCGCAAAAGGTCAGGGAAGGCCACGCCGAGACATTCGATATCGGCATTGGCGATGACGACTCGCGGGCGTTCGTCCCGATAATCCTGGCGGTCGAAGCGTGCGAGCCTGGCGGATTCGAGCCGAGAGGATGGGGCGACCAGCCCGGAAAGGTGGGGCCATGAGTGACGTCAAAGACCTCGCCCTTGTCCCGATCACCGACCTAATCGATGAGATCACAAGGCGCAATGACGGGATAGCGATAGTTGCCTATCAGTTCCTAACCAAGGGCGGAGACTATCAAATCCGGAGGCGATGGAAAGGAAACCACCTTTACTTGGTTGGGTGTTTGGTGGACCTGCAACGGAAGATCCTGGCGGATATCGAAGAGGATGAGGACAGCCCGGACATCCGGGATTTCGGGGAGGGGACATGACGCACACCCTACACCTCGGCGATTGCCTGGAAGTCATGCCGACCATGCCGGACGATAGCGTGGATACCATAATCACCGATCCGCCATACGGCCTGGACTTCATGGGAAAGCAGTGGGACCACGGAGTCCCCGGCGTAGAGTTCTGGAAGCAGGCGCTACGGGTAGCAAAGCCTGGCGCGATGCTCATGGCATTTGGCGGGACACGAACCTATCATCGGCTGGCGTGTGCGATTGAGGATGCAGGATGGATTATCAGGGATCAAATACAATGGCTTTACGGGAGCGGGTTTCCTAAGTCGTTGGATATTGGTAAGGCAGTAGACAAGATGGACGCTACGGGCGCTCGACTGGCCAGGCGGTACAAGTTCACCGGGTGGGTGCGGTCGCATGGCGTGACGGCGCAACAAATCAACACAACCCTGTTAGCGTCCGATATGGGAAGGCACTATACGGACGTTCTGCCGACAGGTAAGCAGCCATCCATAATGACCCGTGAACACCTTGAGGCATGCCGCCATCTATTCGTAGACGTACCGGAATGGGTCGAGGACATGGCCGACCAGCGCACGGTGGAAAGCGAGAACTTCAAGCGACGCGAGGTGGTAGAGACGAAACATGACACAGGCAAGCGAAACATTGACATCTTGGGCACGGAGGCACAGGACTACGACATCACAGCCCCCGCCACCGAAGCCGCCAAAAAGTGGGACGGCTACGGAACAGCCCTGAAACCCGCACATGAGCCGATCTGCCTAGCCATGAAGCCCCTAGACGGAACCTTCGCCGAGAACGTGCTCAAGTGGGGCGTGGGCGGACTTTGGATTGATGGGGGGAGAGTGGGAACAAGCGACGCGCCGCGAGGCAGCGGGAATAATCTAGGGTATCACGGTGGCGGCAGTGGCACGGGCGGCAACATCACGCCACCGAAAGGCCGCTTCCCCGCAAACCTAATCCACGATGGAAGCCCGGAAGTGTTGGAAGTGTTTCCAGAGACCGGGAAAAGTACACCTCATTATAGAGGGGCTGCCATAAACAGCAGAATGTTTGCTAGTCCTGAATATGAATCGAGTGTGCGAGGACACGATGATAACGGCGGTTCCGCCGCACGGTTCTTCTATTGCGCCAAAGCCTCAAAGAGCGAGCGGAATGCCGGGCTAGAAAGCCTGCCAGTAACTCAGACAATCGGCGGAGGCGGCATGAATAACCCGGAGATTGCCGGGGCGTATGGCAGTGTTAAAGCGCCAGCACGTAATTCTCATCCGACTGTAAAGCCCCTCGCCCTAATGCAATACCTATGCCGCCTAACCAGAATGCCAGACGGCGGAGTGGTCCTCGACCCGTTCTCCGG